>Ga0114975_10000278_pt1 | contig 38460 bp, 28 predicted proteins | sample S_130626_EF_Meta_FD_87031 | JGI IMG/M metagenome (GOLD analysis project Ga0114975, IMG submission 87031) | Freshwater microbial communities from Lake Simoncouche, Canada to study carbon cycling - S_130626_EF_MetaG | ecosystem: Environmental > Aquatic > Freshwater > Lake | place: Lake...
CTATGGACATCTCGACAAAAGATGCTTGTGTAGAGACACTTCTCAACTGCCAATCGATTGCATTTACTCAATTTGGGGCGAGCGGGATGTACTTTTCAAAATTAATTAAAACTCTTGGTATTGAAGATTTAATTCTTGCGAAAGCAATTCGTCCTGAAGGAGGTTTGGTCGCAGAATTGGTTGCTCAGGGAAAATCACAGCTTGCGGTACAGTTGGTCAGTGAAATTAAGGCTGTTCCCACTGTGGACTTGTTAGGGATTTTACCTGAGGAGCTCCAAGAATGGAGTATCTTTAGTATCGCGCAAACGACCCACTCAACAAAAACTGTTGTGGGGCAATTCATTCAACTTCTTCAAGATCCTAGCACCCAAAAAAATCTAGCGCCATTCGGATTTATTCATTAATTAGCAATTATTTTTGAATTTGGTAATTTACGAAGTGTGGCATGTTCTGAACTTTCAATCCATTCCTTAACACGAATAGCATCAGCAAATCGAGATTGTAATCCTACAGAGTCTAAAAACACCATCGTATAAGGCCTGTTATTGACCAGTGCCATCATAACCAAACAACGTCCTGCTTCGGCTATGTATCCAGTTTTCTGGATCAAAACTTCCATATCTCCAGAACGCACAAGTCGATTACTATTTAAAAACTGTTGTTCGCGTTGATTGATTTCTTTAATATGATTGGGAGTTATCGTAAATTGACGAATCAAGGGATACTGATAAGCAGCATTCACCAGAATAGCTAAATCTTCGGCAGAGGCGACGTTTTTACTGGTCAACCCAGTAGGATCTTCAAAGGCAGCATTTTTCATGCCGATTTCTTTTGTTTTACGATTGACCGCTGCCATAAAGGCCTTGATTCCTCCAGGATAATTTCTACCCAATGTATAGGCAGCACGATTTTCAGAGGACATCAGAGCGAGCAATAGTGCCTCTTGCCGAGTTAATGTGGTTCCTTTAAGTAAACGAGAGTTTTTATAAATTGCCGCGTCTTGTTCATTGATTTCCAATATCTCATCCAACGGCAACTTAGCATCTAGGACCACCATTGCTGTGAGCAATTTAGTAATTGATGCTACGGGAAGAGGCACTTGAGAATTTTTATCAAAAATAATATCTTGATTTTGTTGATCAACGATGATCACCACATTCGACTTTAAATTTAACTCATCTATGTTCTTACCAAGTCCTAAGGCAGTTCCAGCAGAAACTCTTGGCGCTATAGGCTCAGCTTTCTTTACAGTTGATCGTGGGAGAACCGTTGGTCGGACCTCTCTAGGATTTTTAGGTGACTTAACATTTTTCTTAGATTTATCAGCCGTAGTAGATTTAGATTCTTTAGAAGACCTACTTGATTTATTTTTCTTATTGGAGGATTCATCATTTGTTTTGGCCAACACACCGGTTGAATAACCCGACAAAAGAATGAGTGTTACGAGAACGAGCTTAAAACGGGACTTTTTTTGCATGGGTATCAATAAATTAAGTTTGATAAAAAACTATTTTAAATCTTTCACTTTACGTAAAGATAAAAATGAAGGGAGCGATTGATTGACCAATAACACACCCAGTGAAGTAACCACGGTACCAACGATAATTATTGGGGTTAAAGGCTCTTTAAAGAAAATCCAAGCCAATATAGCCGTAGTTGGCGGAGTCAAATACATCAGGCTACTTACTTTAGTCGCATTACCTCTTCGAATGAGAATAAATAGCAAACTCATCGCCCCAATGGAAATACACAAAATAGACCATGCCAATGCACCAATCATCTCATTACTCCAAATAATGTGTCTGGATTCAAATAACATTGCGCAAATCCCACTAATTAAACCACTAGTGGTAAATTGAATAAATGAGCCAATGCGTAAATCAAAACTCGGACAATATTTCTTTTGATAAATAGTGCCGGAGGTAATTGCAAATAACGCAAAAACGTTCCAAAGAATATTTGGCATAGTGACTCCGTCGGTATTTAGCTTCGCGGATAACACCATCACAACCCCTAACAATCCAAATAACAAGCCTAACCACTGTCTTGATGTAATTTTTTCAGCAAGAAAGTAAGCAAATAGAGCTGTAAGTATGGGTTGTAAACCTACAATGAGAGAGGATAAACCCGCTGGCATTCCACCACGAACTGAGATCCAAACTCCAGCTAGATAACCAAATTGAATGAGGCCTCCAGCAACGGCAATATGGAAAATTTGGGATCGGGTCGGCCAAGCAATATTTTTCCAAAAGATGAGGGGTAACATTAAGACACAGACCCCAATAAAACGAAGAGATAGAAAAGTCATGGGCTCAGAATAGGGCATCCCAAAACGGGAAACAATAAAACCCGAACTCCAGATCAGAATAAAAATAGGATAAATTAAGATACTTGGCTGATTTACCATTGAAATGCAATTGCTTTTCTAATTGTTTGTGCGTGAATTGCTACAGTTTCTTCTATGGAATTACCATATCCACCCGCCATTGCAATTGCTACAGGAATTTCTCTTTCAAAACACCATTGTAATACCTTCTGGTCTCTTTTCCCTAATCCTGCGATGGATAGATGGAGCCTCCCCAATCGATCACCCTGATATGGATCAGCCCCCGCCAAGTAGATCACAAACTCAGGATGAAAATGAGTATGAATTTGATCCAAACCATCCTGTAACGCGTTTAGGTATTCTTCATCAGCACACCCGTCTGGCAATCCAATATCAAGGTCACTACTCTCTTTTCGAAAAGGAAAGTTTTTTTCGCCATGCATGGAGAATGTAAACACGCTCGAATCGTCTTTTAAGATCGAGGCTGTGCCATTACCCTGATGCACATCTAAATCAATGATCGCAACACGAAGATGATACTTTAAATGATCATAGAGTTTTAATTGGATTTTTTTGGCTGCAATTGCTGCATCATTGAAGACACAAAACCCACTTCCTTTATCGGCATAAGCATGATGCGTACCACCCGCCAAATTAACCCCAACGCCATTTTCCCAAGCAGCACTACAAGCAGCGATCGTAGCTCCAGCAGACCTGCGGGATCTTATCACCATTTGTTCACTCCACGGAAACCCAATCTCGCGTTGTTCGGTTTCTGTTAATTGACCTTGAAGAACTCTTTCAATATATGAAACATCATGCGCCAATAAAAGCTCTTCTAAAGAGGCCAAGGGTGCTTCATCTAATGCAAGGTCTTCATAAGTAGATACCTCGTCCCGCAACATCTGATACTTCTTCATAGGGAAACGATGCCCTGGGGGAAGAGGTAAAACAAAGTGGTCTGTATAAAAAACTTGCAACATAGAAAATAGGAGAGATTATTTACCAGTAATTACTTCGGCCATTATCCTCTGGCCTTTGGTGAATTTACTAATTTATTATTGGGTATGTTCAATGTAATATTTTTTTGATCTATATCAATCTTTTTTGACATGAATCAGTTAAAATCATTTTCAAACAATAATACCTTCCACCAATCACTTTAAAGGACTAAATTATGTTAACTCAGGAACAAATTACAGCAGCAAATAAAGCCAACTTAGAAACGCTTGCACAACTTTCACGTAAAGCATTTGACGGCATTGAAAAACTAATGGAACTGAATCTTCAAGTTGCAAAAACCTTAATGCAAGAAAATGTTGAACATTTACAGGACTCTTCAAAAGCAAAAGACATCAAAGAGTATATGAGCATGCAAGCAAATTTTGTCCAACCAATGACTGAAAAAGCAATTGCCTATAGTAAACACTTTTATAGTATCGCTAATGATACTCAATCGGGTATCAACGAAGTTTCTAAAGCTGATATTCAAAAGCTTTCGACTCAAATGCAAAAATCAATGAAGGACATAAGCTCACAAACACCCAATAATTCTGATGCGATGGTGAACCTTATTAAACAAGCTGTTGCAAACGCAAGTACTGCGTTTGAATCATCACAAAAAGCGGTTAAACAAGCTATCGATATGAGCACACATCAAACTCAATCTGCAACTGAATCTGCTTTGAAAGCAAGTGATAAATTGTTCAAAAACACGGTAGCTAAATAAATAGTCCTCGTTTAAATCATATAGCCCAGTTCTTTTACTGGGCTTTTTTCTTATCGCGTCACAAATTCCAAGACTGTTTTATAGACTGAAGGCCCTCGCTCTTAGGAACTTCTATATTTAAAAAGTAATGCCATATAAACCGATACAAGTGGTTTTAAATTGCCGCTTCTACTTATCTGGTAACCCTACTTTTTTACAAAGCAATCTTTACAACTTAACAGTTGAAATAGTTTGTGCTGCCTCTTTTGCGTGTTCACGAGCCAGATCTGTATTTTGAGCACTGGCTAGCGCTACACCCATTCTTCTTTTAATAAATGAATCTGGCTTACCAAATAATCGTAAGCTCACACCTTCTTGAGATAAAGCTTGGTGAACATGTTCAAAACCAATGCCAGTTGCTTCAACACCCCCATAAATCACAGCACTAGCACCGGGCGTTTTTAATGTCACTTGAGTCGGCAATCCTAAAATTGCTTTTGCATGTAATTCAAACTCACTCTGAACTTGACTAACCAATGTAACAAGACCCGTATCATGAGGTCGAGGACTAACTTCAGAAAACCAAACTTGATCACCTTTTACAAATAACTCAACACCAAAAATACCTCTACCACCTAAATTACTAGTAATTTTTTCAGCAATATCTTTTGCCCTCTCAATCGCTAGAGAACTCATCGCCATGGGTTGCCAACTTTCAACATAATCACCATTTTTTTGTACATGACCAATTGGTTCGCAAAAACTGGTTTTGATTGTGCCATCATGACCGAAGGACCTTACTGTCAAGAGTGTGATTTCATAATCAAAGTCAATTAACCCTTCCACAATGACCCGACCTGTATCTACCCTACCTCCTGATGCAGCGTATTCCCATGCTTTTTTGATATCCTGAGGACCATCTAATTTGGATTGCCCCTTCCCTGATGATGACATGACAGGTTTTACAAAACAGGGATAACCAATCCCGTTATCAATTGCTGCTTGTAATTCATCGAGTGAACTTGCGAAAAAATAAGGGGATGTTGGTAAACCTAATTCCTTTGCAGCTAATTCACGAATCCCTTCACGGTTCATTGTTAAGTAAGCGGCCCGTGCTGTTGGAATGACTTCTACAACTCCTTCTTGCTCAAGTTCCATTAATGTTTGTGTAGCAATTGCTTCAATTTCTGGAACAATTAAATGGGGCTTTTCTTTTGCCACCAAATCTCGCAAGGCTTGACCATCTGTCATATCAATAACATAGGCACGATGTGCGACTTGATGTCCTGGTGCGTTAGGATAACGATCAACAGCAATGACTTCAATTCCTAATCGTTGCAATTCAATGATGACCTCTTTACCCAACTCACCACTACCAAGCATCATGACGCGAATCGCATGACTAGTAAGGGGGGTTCCGATGACCGGAAAGCGAGGGTATTGGTTCATATTCAACTCCTAAAAAAAGACATGAAATATTTTCCCATGTCTTTTATATCTGACCGAAAAAACTTATTTTTTTCTTTGTGGAGGTAAGTCCGTACAGGATCCGTGGGCTACTTCTGCGGCCAAACCTATCGACTCACCTAAAGTTGGATGAGGATGAATTGTCTTACCAATATCGACATAGTCAGCGCCCATTTCAATCGCCAAACATACCTCACCAATTAAATCTCCAGCATTGGTACCAACAATTCCACCGCCAATAATGCGATGCGTCGCTTCATCAAAAATCAACTTGGTAAATCCTTCACTACATCCATTCGCAATCGCACGACCACTCGCAGCCCATGGAAAAACGCCTTTTTGATAGGCAATTCCTTTGGATTTACATTGTTCTTCTGTTAGTCCCGTCCAAGCTACCTCAGGATCAGTATAGGCTACTGAAGGTATTTGCTTGACATCAAAAAATGATTTTTCTCCAGCAGCAACCTCTGCTGCAACGTGACCTTCATGGACCGCTTTGTGCGCTAACATTGGTTGCCCAACAATGTCACCAATCGCAAAGATATGTCCCACATTGGTACGCATTTGTTGATCTACTGGCACGAAGCCACGTTCATCAACCACAACGCCTGCAGAACTTGCGTGTATTTTTTTACCATTTGGTACTCGACCTACGGCAACTAAAACGAGGTCATAACACTGCATTTCAGTCGGCGCTTTGGAACCTTCAAACTGCACCCAAATGCCGTCGTCTTTCGCCCATCCAGAAGTCACTTTTGTTCCCAACATGACTTGATGAAACCGAGGTAAATTCATTTTTTCCCAAACCTTCACCAAATCTCGGTCGGCTCCTGCCATTAAACCATCGGTAAGTTCCACAATATCAATTTGCGAACCTAAAGCACTATAAACAGTCGCCATCTCTAAACCAATGATACCGCCACCAATCACCAACATGCGTTTCGGTATTGACTTGAGTTCTAATGCGCCGGTACTATCGACAATTCTTGGGTCAACGGGTAAAAAGGGTAAGACCACTGACTGGCTTCCTGCAGCAATAATGGCTTTTTCAAAATGAATGACTTCTTTTTTCCCCGACAAATCCCTTCCAGTTCCAGAGGTCTCTTCAAGCTGTAGATGATTGGCATCTAAAAAAGTTCCAACACCACGCAGCACTTTTACTTTTCTAGCTTTAGCCATGCCAGACAATCCAGTAGTCAGTTGACTAATCACACCTTCTTTATGCTGACGAAGCGCATTGATATCGACTATAGGCTCACCAAAGTGAACACCGTGTTTTGACATCGACTTTACTTCCTCCATAACCGCTGCGGTATGGAGTAAAGCTTTGGATGGTATACATCCGACATTCAAGCAAACGCCACCTAAAGTGGCATATCGTTCAATTAAGATCGTTTCTAAACCCAAATCGGCGCCACGAAACGCTGCACTATAACCCCCAGGTCCAGAGCCCAATATGAGCAGCTGACATGAATAGTTAGCACTACCCGCATATTTTTCTGCACTTGGTGCTGGCGCTAACTGAGGAACCAGCTTAGTTGCAGCTGTTCCCAAAGAAGGCTCTTCTTTGTTTACACTTGCTTGAGAACTTAGCTCAATCGTCATGATTGGTGTTCCAAAACTGACTTTATCACCAATTTTGATATCAACTGAAACAACTTTACCTGTCACATCACTTGGAACTTCCATCGTCGCTTTGTCTGACTCTAATAGCAGTAATGCTTGCTCTTTAACAATCTCGTCACCCACCTTGACCAAAATCTCGATGACTGGAATCTCTTTAAAATCACCAATGTCCGGTACTTGTATTGTTTGCATGGTCATGTTGGTTCCTTAAAGAGTAACTCGACGAAAATCTGAGATTAACTCAGCAACATAAGCATTAAAACGAGTTGCTAATGCACCGTCAATCACGCGATGATCTGCTGTGAGAGATAATGGACAAATCAATCTTGGAACAAATTGCTGGCCATCCCAAATCGGTTTCATGGCTGCTTTACTCACTCCTAATATAGCGACTTCTGGAGCATTAATGATCGGCGAAAAATAGGTTCCTCCAATTCCACCAACGGAGGATATCGTAAAACAAGCACCTTGCATTTGATCTGGCTTGAGCTTGCCATCACGCGCCAACTTCGCTAAATCACTGGTCTCTTGAGCAATTTCTAAAATATCTTTTTGGTCCACATGACGAATCACTGGAACTACTAGGCCATTCGGTGTGTCAGCGGCAAATCCTAAATGAAAATACTTTTTCAGGATTAATTCTTCACCATCGAGCGAACTATTAAACTCTGGATATTTTTTTAGAGCTTTGACACTAGCTTTCATTAAAAACGCAAGTAATGTGACCTTAATACCTAATTTTTCATTAGCTTTATTCGTTTGAACTCGGAATGCCTCCAAATCGGTTATATCAGCATCTTCATGATAAGTAACTGCAGGTATCATGGCCCAATTACGTGCTAGATTTGCTGCTGAAATTTTCTGAATTCGGGAGAGAGGTCTAGTTTGGATTTCACCAAATTTCTTAAAATCGACTTTGGGCCAAGGTAATAACTGCAAACCATTACCGCTAGCAACAGTAGAACCCGTTGCAGTAGATTGGCCACTTAAGATACCCTTGATATAACCTTGTACATCTTCCTGAGTAATACGTCCTTTCGGTCCACTGCCCTTCACTTGACTAACATCCGCACCTAACTCACGCGCATATTTACGCACGGATGGACTTGCGTGACTCATCTGAGCAACGCTACTGACTTCTGCTTTAACACTTACCGCTGGAGAACTCTCGACTACTCTAGTAGCGGAATTAACAGGGGCCAACGCTTGGATTTCTTGAGGTGGCGCAACTGGCCTTGTCTTTTCCTCTGTATTTGCTGCTAGCGAAGAAATTGGCGTTACACTGGTTTTTGTACTAGCTAGTAAGTCGGTTTGCTCTAATAAAAGAACTAGACTGCCTTCAGAAACGTTGTCACCTAACTTGACTTTTAACTCTTTAATGATACCAGCATGTGCACTAGGAATGTCCATCGTAGCTTTGTCAGACTCTAAAGTAATTAAGGACTGCTCTTTGGCAACTTGATCACCCACTTTGACATGAAGCTCGATAACAGGAATTTCTTTGTAGTCACCAATATCTGGAACTTTAATTTCGATTATTTGTGTCATAAAAAGCTCCTTAAACAGTCATTGGGTTTGGCTTAGAAACATCAACGCCATATTTAGCAATTGCTTCTGCTACTTTTTTAGCATCCATTTGACCATCATCTACCAATGCTTTTAGAGCAGAAATAGTCACCCAATAACGGTCTACTTCAAAGAAGTGACGTAACTGTTCACGTGTATCAGATCTTCCGTAACCATCAGTTCCTAAAACAGTATATCGTTTACCTAATTGTTGAATTGCAGGGCGAATCTGCTCTGCAAATAAACGTACATAGTCGGTTGAAGCAATTACTGGACCTGTAAATTTGACTAACGATTCTTCTACATGAGATTTGTGCGGTTTGGCCAATGGATTTAATAAGTTATGACGATTCACGCGTTGAATATCTCTTGCTAACTCGGTAAAGCTTGGACAACTCCATAAATCTGAAGCAACACCCCAATCATCGCGGAGTAAATCTGCAGCAGCCATTACTTCTCGAAAGATCGTGCCACTTCCTAAAAGTTGCACGCGCAATTTGGCCTTTGCCTCCCCAACACTTTGCAGGTGGTACATCCCTTTTAAGATATCTTTTTCTGAGCCTTTTGGCATCGCAGGATGTGCATAGTTCTCATTCATCAAGGTGATGTAGTAATACACATCTTCTTGATCAGTCATCATGCGACGCATACCATCTTGAATCACCACGGCTAATTCAAAACCAAAAGTTGGATCATAACTAACACAGTTAGGAATCCCTAAGCTAAATAAATGACTATGACCATCTTCATGTTGTAAACCTTCACCATTAAGCGTTGTTCTACCGGCTGTCGCACCAAGGAGGAAACCTCTTGAACGCATATCTCCTGCGGCCCATGCTAAATCGCCAATCCTTTGAAAACCAAACATGGAGTAGAAAATATAAAATGGCAACATCGGTACGCTATGGGTTGAGTATGAAGTAGCGGCAGCAATCCAATCACACATCGCACCTGCTTCGTTAATACCCTCTTGCAGAATCTGACCGGTCTGATCTTCTTTATAAAACATGAGTTGATCACGGTCCTGTGGTTCATATAACTGACCGATATGACTCCAAATACCTAATTGACGAAACATCCCCTCCATACCAAAAGTCCGAGACTCATCTGGCACAATTGGTACGACACGTTGACCAATGACTTTATCTTTCACAATCATATTTAATAAACGCACAAATGCCATCGTTGTAGAAACTTCTCGACCTTCAACCGTTGCTTCTAATAAAGGTGCAAATGTTTCTAATGAAGGAACTGCTAAAGATTCAGCTTTCGCCCTTCTTTGAGGCAAATACCCCCCAAGGTCCATACGTTTTTTTCGCATGTAATCAAGCTCTGGACTACCTTCAGCAAATTTAATATAAGGAACATTTTCAATGTCCTCATCTTTGACAGGTAAGTTAAAGCGATCTCGGAAAGCTTTGACATCCGTAATACTCATTTTTTTCTGCTGATGGGCAATATTCATTGCTTCTCCAGAAGCACCCATGCCATACCCTTTAATGGTCTTTGCCAGAATCAAGGTTGGTTGCCCTTGATGATTCACTGCAGAATGAAACGCTGCATACACTTTATGGGGATCGTGTCCACCACGATTCAAATTCCAAATATCTTCATCGCTCCAATCAGCAACCAGTTCTTGTAACTCTGGCGTATTGAAAACATGGGCACGTACGTAAGCACCGTTTTTGGCTTTCATAGTTTGATACTCGCCATCAACAATTTGCGCCAAACGGTTCATGAGAAGACCTTTTTTATCACGCGCAAATAAAGCATCCCAATGCGTGCCCCAAACGACTTTAATTACATTCCAACCAGAACCTCTAAACTCACTTTCAAGTTCCTGAATAATGCTACTGTTGCCTCGAACTGGACCATCCAATCGTTGCAAATTACAGTTAATAACAAAAATGAGGTTATCTAGTTTTTCACGGCCGGCCATCCCAATAGCGCCAAGAGATTCGGGCTCATCTGTTTCACCATCACCTAAAAATGCCCATACTTTGCGTCCATCAGTCTTTGTCATTCCTCGGTCTTGCATATACTTCATAAAACGGGCTTGATAAATTGCCATAATGGGACCCAGTCCCATGGAAACTGTTGGGAACTGCCAGAAATTTGGCATTAACCATGGATGGGGATAACTCGAAATACCCTTACCGCCAACCTCTTGACGGAAACTATCTAATTGCTCTTCTGATAAACGACCCAACAAATATGCTCTAGCATAAATACCAGGTGCAGAGTGACCCTGAACATAAATTAGATCACCACCATGTTGCTCAGATGGCGCATGCCAAAAATGATTAAAACCAACATCATATAAGGTCGCAGCAGATTGAAAGGATGAAATATGCCCTCCCACATTCGTGTCTTTATTCGCACGCAAGACCATGGCCATGGCATTCCAGCGCGTATATGAACGAATCCTGTGCTCTACTTCTTGATCACCTGGTATGCGAGCTTGGCGCTCTACCGGAATCGTATTGATATAAGGTGTTTGTGCATGAAACGGTTGATCCACCCCATTCACTCTTGCAAAAGCAATCTGCTGATCAATCAAAAAAGCGGCACGTTCGGTACCTTCAGTATGAATGACGCCATTCATTGCATCAAGCCACTCCCTAGTTTCTATTGGGTCCACATCCACTGTATCGATATTTGATAATTTGGAATTAAATTCTGTAGGAACAACCGCCATTTTGATCTCCTTATTAATTTCTCTTATTCTAAATTTAGTTCGATTAAATACAAGTATTTTTTCATATCTTGATAATATTTATCATAATATGAAATTATTTGTGTCAATATGTCAAATAATTCAACCTTTCAACGACAGTTCAAGCAAAATAAGCCCTATGAAGAAAATGTTTACCTTCTCTTATAGCCAAATCAAAAGGTGGCTTCAGCCTAGGTCTTTGAAAAAAAAACTAAGTCAACAATCCGTAGATTATTTATACACACCGATTATTGCCATCATGTTATTTATGTTGGCCATGTTTGCAATTTTGTGGTCCTTATCCTCTCAAGAAACCGAACAAGCTGAAATTATCTTTTATCGTGAAATCGCTTATGCAGAGCAACGATTACAAATTAACTTTGATCAAAATGAAGAAGAACTTTTAAACATTGGTAAAAACCTTCCTTTTGTAAACGATCCAAAATGGAATAAAGATTTTTATCGAATTGCTAGCTCCTTAATCAGTAAACATAGTGAACTTTTACTGATTCAATCGAGTAGTCAAGTTTCAAAAAATTCGATTGCCTTTCCTAAAATCGACGAAGAGGATTGGAATAATGATCCTAAAATTGCCTCTCAATTAAATAGCGCGTTGCAAGCCACTTTAAAAGATGCTCAAGCAACCGGAAGAGGAACCTACTCTAGCTTTATAACTTTAGACATCAAGGGCAAAAATTCTAACTTGAATCAAGATCGCTCAATCGTCTTTTGGTATGTTCAGCCCGCTTTAAAATATTCTGAACAACATCAAAATATCGCCATCTTGTACTCCGTCCCACTGTTAATTAATCGCATTATCCCCAAGGATATTTTGGCGCGTCATCGTTTCTCCATATTAAATAATCAAGGTCAATTGATTTATTCACAAAGTAATCGATCATTGGCTAAAAATCATAGTACTTATCAAATAAAAATAACCAAGTTTGCCGACAATATCATCCTTCAAGGTGAGAGTTATCCTCTGCCAAGTAATCTCAGTTTCCAAATGCTTTTTTGGCTAGTGATTGGATTATGTTCATATGTAATTTGGAGCTTTTGGTCCATTTGGCGACAAATGAAATTTAGACAAGATATTCAAAGAAGTCTGATTAAAGAAACTAACTTTAGAAGAGCCATTGAAGAATCTATGCCCGTTGGACTTCGTGTTCATGAATTGGATGGCAGTATTAGTTATGTCAACCCAGCTTTTTCTAAATTGGTCGGCTGGAGCAGTGAGGAATTACAGGGATTAAAGCCACCTTTTCCATTTTGGGCAAAGGCCGATGAAGAGTCAAATTCCATGAAATTGGAAGATGCTTTTAAACAGAACTTCGGTCCTCCAAATGGTATTGAAGCGATTCTAACGGATCGCAAAGGTAAGAAGATATTTGTCAGAAACTTTGTTTCCCCGATGGTGGATGCGAAAAATAAACAAACTGGCTGGATTGCATCTTTGGTTGATATTTCGGAGCCACGTCGTATTCGAGATGAATTGGCGATCTCGCAACAACGATTTATTACTGTATTAGAAGGCTTAACGGCTGGAATTTCAGTTGTAAATCCCAAAACTGGTGAAATGCTGTATTCCAATAATTTATACCAAGAAATGTTTGATGCAACACCACAAGCACATCATTTATTACTCGGTAGCGAAGCTTTTTCTGAAAACAATCTTGATTTAGATGAGGATAATGTCGATGGTTTTGCCGGTCTTCCCTCCTCTGCTCTCACTCCCATCATCGGCGACTCAAGGGAAGTACAAGTACCTGATAATCCCAAATGGTATGAAGTGAGAAGACGTTATATTCCTTGGACCGATGGCCATCTTGCTCAAATGCTTATTACCACCGATATTACTGAGCGTCGCTTAGCGGAAGACCATCTTCGCCTACAAGAAGAAAGACTTCAGTTTTCGAGTCGTTTAACCACCATGGGTGAAATGGCTTCTTCGATTGCGCATGAATTAAATCAACCCCTTGCGGCGATTAACAATTATTGTATGGGGCTGATGAATCGCCTACGCGCAAAAAATGATGCCCAAATTGATCAAGAAATTATTCCAGCAATTGAAAAAGTAAGTACCCAAGCCTTGCGAGCTGGAACGATTATTCAAAGGATACGTAATTTTGTTAAAAGAAGTGCCCCACAACGTCAATCCTGTCATATCGAACAAATTGTTAATCAATCCATCGAACTTGCTGAGATTGAGGCGAACCGTCAAGGTCTTTATATTGAAAAATCGCTTCCATCGAATTTACCTGAGTGTTTTGTTGACCCCATTTTGATCGAACAAGTGCTTGTGAACCTTATCAAAAATGCGATCGATAGTATGCGTGACTCTTACCCTCGCTCTCGCCGTGGTAATGCTCCTCCGATCAAAGTTATTGCAGATCTAGAAAATAATGTCCAACAACCTATGTTAAGAATTCGGATTATCGATTGTGGCAAAGGCATCGCCTCAGAAATTGCTCAGCAAATTTTTGACCCATTTTTTAGCACTAAAGAAGAAGGAATGGGAATGGGACTAAACATTTGTCGCTCCATTATTGAATCACACGAAGGTCGTTTAATGGCAGAAAATAACCCTCAAGCCATCCCAGACAGTACCTTAGAAAATACGCAAGAAGCTGATCATTTGAGTGGTTGTACCTTTACGATTTTGTTGCCTTTAGAGAATTATCTAATACCCTTATTGAAGAGCTAACAAACTTCTGCGAGGATTAAATAAAAACCGTTATTATTGCCATAGAAGCTTTTATTTTTTACTTTTAGTCAAGGTTAAGTATGAATACCATCTATACAGAAAAACCCAAAGAAATTATCTATATTGTCGATGATGATGAAGCTGTTCGAGACTCACTGAGTTGGTTATTGGAAAGTAATGGCTATTTAGTGAAATGCTTTAGCAGTGCTGAGCGCTTCTTGCAAGTCGTTACTGGATCAGATCGCGATGTAACTGCTTGCGCCATTCTGGATGTCAGAATGCCTGGTATGTCAGGCCTTGAACTTCAAGAGCATTTAATTGCAGAATCAATTCCAATGCCCATTTCCTTTATAACTGGTCACGGTGACGTTTCTATGGCGGTGACGACCATGAAAAAAGGAGCGGTAGATTTTATTGAAAAACCATTTAAAGAGAATGAGTTACAAAACCTGGTAGAAAAAATGCTCACCACTGCCAGAAACTCTTACAAAGAGGCTTCTTTACAGAAAAATAACCAAAGTTTGTTGTCAAAACTGACGGGCAGAGAGCGACAAGTACTAGAGCGAATCGTGGCTGGCCGGCTGAATAAACAAATTGCTGATGATTTGACAATCTCCATTAAAACAGTTGAAGCCCACCGCGCCAATATTATGGAAAAACTGAATGTCAGTACGGTGGCAGATTTACTTCGCTTAGCCCTGTCGGAAAAAATTTAATTTATTTATGCCTGCCAAACTTTTAGATGGTAATCTTCTCTCTCGTCAAATTCGTGCAGAAATTGCTACTTCAGCTGCAATACTAGGCGCCAAAGGCACTAAACCAGGCCTCGCTGTCATCCTGGTTGGTGAGAATCCCGCAAGTCAAATTTACGTCAGAAACAAAGTCAAAGCTTGTGCAGAAGCAAATATTCATTCTGAACTGATTCAATTGCCAAGCGATATTTCTGAGGAACAGTTACTCAGTCATATTCAGAAGTTAAATCAAAACTCAAATATTCATGGCATTTTGGTTCAACTCCCCCTACCTAGTCATATTGATAGTCACCTCGTATTGGAAACAATTGCTCCTCTGAAAGATGTTGATGGCTTTCATGTTTCCAATGCTGGCGCTTTAATGACTGGTAAACCGATTTTTAAACCCTGTACGCCCTATGGTTGTATGAAGATTTTAGAAAGTATCGATTATCCGATTCGTGGCGCTAGAGCGGTCATGGTCGGTGCATCTAATATCGTCGGTAAACCCATGGCTATGTTGCTCTTACAAGCAGGTGCAACGATCACAATTTGTAATAGCAAAACGAAAGATATCGCAGCCCATACCAAAGAGGCAGATATTCTGGTGGTTGCAACTGGAATTCCAAAAATGATTTCAGCTCACATGGTCAAACCTGGCGCAGTTGTCATTGATGTCGGCATTAACCGTTTACCAGATGGAAAATTATGTGGTGATGTTGATTTTGACGAGGTTAAATATGTCGCTGGCTGGATTACTCCTGTACCTGGGGGAGTAGGTCCGATGACCATTACGATGTTGTTGCAAAATACCCTCGAAGCTGCCACTAATTTTTATCATTAAGAGTACCCCCACATGAGCAATCCCTTATTAGAAATGGGTCAAGAGTTACCCAATTATGCCCTTATTGAACCCCATCATATAGAAGAAGCTATCCAAAGTTTGCTCCAAGCAGCTTATGAGTCCCTCAAGCAATCGATTGCTCTAGATACATCACCAACTTGGGAAAACCTCATCATCCCTTTAGAACAGACGAACCAAGCGCTTGGAAGGGCATGGGGCGTAGTCAATCATCTCACTAGTGTTATTGATTCAGCTGATTTACGAGAAGCACATGCCAAGATGTTACCCGAAGTAACGGCATATTCAAGTACCTTTGAACAAAGCTTAGATTTGTTTGAACAATATAAAAAGATTCAATCTTCACAGCAGTGGCAACTACTCTCTAACGCCCAGCAAAAAGTCATTACCAACTCGATTCGTGATTTTCAACTAGGCGGTGCTGAATTACCTGAAGAATCAAAGCCACGTTTTGCAAAAATATCAGAAGAACTTGCACAACTCACGAAATCTTTTTCTGATCATGTGCTGGATGCAACGGATACATTTATACATGTAGTCCAAGACCTACATGACTTAGAAGGCCTTCCAGAGGATATTCTTGCTGCAGCAAAAGAATTAGCCCAAACACATGACCAAAAAGGTTGGGCTTTTAATTTGAAGTTTCCTTCGTACTACCCTGTCCAGCAATTTGCCAACAATCGGCAATTACGTCAAACTTTATATGAGGCTTACGTCACTCGTGCTTCTGAACTGGGTCCTCAATATGCTCAGGGCACATTGGACTTGGACAATAGCAAAATCATGCTGGATATATTAAAACTGCGGAATGAAGAAGCTCACATGTTGGGTTTTGAAAACTACGCAGCTCTTAGTTTAGTGCCTAAAATGGCAAGCTCTGTCGAAGAAGTTCGATCATTCTTGGAAGAATTCGCGAAGCGCGCTCATCCAAGTGCTCTAAGGGATTTAGCTGAATTGCAACAATTTGCCTCTACCGAATTAAATATTCAGACCCTTGAACCTTGGGATATTAGTTTTGCTTCTGAGAAGCTCAAACATGCTAAATATTTATTCTCAGAACATGAAGTCAAACAATACTTTCCAATTGATCAAGTTCTTCGAGGTTTGTTCCATGTGATCCAGACTATTTTCCAAGTGAATATCCAAGCAGCAACATTACCTACCTGGCATGCAGATGTACAGTCTTTTGAGGTTCGCAATGAGAGAAACCACATCGTTGCCTATTTTTATCTTGATGCCTATGCAAGAAGTGGCAAACGCGGTGGAGCTTGGATGGATGATGCGCGTGGCAGAATGTTGCTGCAAAATGGCAATATTCAAACTCCTGTTGCATATCTTGTTTGTAATTTCCCATCACCACTCACGATTAATGATCAGTTACGCTCAGCAACCATCAGCCATGATGACGTGATTACCCTCTTCCATGAATTCGGTCATGGGCTCCACCATATGTTGACTCAGGTAGATACTCTAGGAGTTTCTGGTATCAATGGTGTGGAATGGGACGCGGTTGAACTTCCAAGTCAATTCATGGAAAATTTTTGCTGGGACTACGAGGTGATTCAGAAACTGTCGCGCCACGTTGATAGTAATGAAGTATTACCGAGTGAATTATTTAATAAAATGCTTGCAGCAAAAAATTTCCAAAATGGCCTTTTTACTCTCAGGCAAATTGTCTTTGCAAGTTTTGATTGGGAACTTCATGCGAGCTTTGATGCAATTCATGCAAAACCAACCGATATCCTTCAACTGTCGCAAACCATAAACCAACAGATTCATGTTTTAAACCAATCACCGATTTCCAGATGGACTCACTCTTTTAGCCATATTTTTGCTGGTGGTTACGCTGCTGGTTACTATAGTTATAAATGGGCGGAGGTTCTTTCTGCCGATGCATTCTCAGTCTTCGAAGAACAAGTTTCTCGTTTCGGTTCTATCTTAAACCCAGAGATTGGTATTCATTATCGAAAACAAATCCTTGAAGTAGGTGGTAGTCGTTCTGCCGCTGATTCATTCAAGGCTTTTAGAGGACGCCCCCCAAAGATAGATGCTTTATTAAGGCATGGTGGTTTAATCGAAGAAGGTGGCTAAAAAGATGTCAGTGATTCGAGTTGCTACCTGGAACGTAAACTCACTTAAAGTGAGATTACCCCACCTACTGCAGTGGTTAAAGCTCTGCGATGAGAATCAACAATCGATTGATTTAATCGGTCTTCAAGAATTAAAAATCACCAGTGACAAATTCCCAACTGAGGAACTTGATCAGGCTGGTTTTTATAGCTTACCCCTAGGACAAAAAACCTATAATGGTGTTGCTCTACTGGTGCGAAAAAATGCATTAGCGCAACTGCATCAAGATCCTGAAACAGCTTTTTTACAAGTACAAAAGAACATTCCTGATTTGGTTGATGATCAACAACGCTTGATTGCAAGCACGATTCACTTTAAAGAAACTGCTCCGATACGGATCATCTGTGGCTACTTCCCAAATGGACAATCTCCTGAAAGTGATAAATTTACCTATAAGATGCAGTGGCTTGATGCCTTAAAGAAATATCTAGCGGCACAACTACAACATCATCCTCGGCTTATATTAATGGGTGATTTTAATATTGCCCCCGAAGACCAGGATGTGCATGATCCAAAAGCTTGGGTGGGACAAAACTTAGTTTCTCCGCAAGAACGTGCTTTTTTTAGTCAATTTCAAGAGATGGGGCTACTTGATAGTTTTCGCTTATTTGATCAAGAACCCAAATCATTTAGTTGGTGGGATTACCGAATGATGGGTTTTCGTCGCAATGCTGGCATGCGAATTGATCATGTAATGATCTCACAAGAGTTAAAAGATGACTGTACTGCCTGTACAGTGGATAAAGTTCCCAGAAAATGGGAACAACCTTCAGATCATGCCCCTGTGATTCTTACCATCAAGAAGTGATACTTTTACTCAATACCTAATTCATGCAATTTCCGAGTAATCGTATTGCGTCCAATGCCTAAACGCTCGGCAGCTTCAACTTTTCTTCCCCTGGTAGTTTCTAGAGCAGCCTCAATGACAGACTTTTCAAATTGTTGCAAAAGCACTTGAAAAACATTTTCATGACCATCTTCCAACATCTTTTTAGCAATCATATGCAACTGTTGTTCCCACTTACTAACAGATGTTGCCGGTAAGCTAGCTAAAGTACTTGATTCTTGAACCTCGGTAAAGGTAGGCATAACATCCCCACCACGACTCATGAGGGGTTTAGATAATGGAGCTGGATAAGTTAAATCAAGTGGCAAATCCATTACATGAATCTCAGGTGCGGAGATCATGACAGTCAGCCAATGACAAATACTTTGAAGTTGGCGCACATTACCTTGAAATGGTAGCTTCGATAATGCATCGATAGTTTCGGGCAATAACACCTTCGGCTTCACATTGAGTTGTCGCGCACTCATTCCTAAAAAATGTTGTGTTAGGAATGGAATATCTTCGATTCGATCTCGCAGTGACGGCAGTCTTAAGCGGATCACATTCAGACGATGGAATAAGTCTTCTCTAAACAGTCCATTGGCAACCAAGTGTTCTAGATTTTGATAACTCGATGCAATGATTCTGACATTCGCCTGAAGTTGGACATTACCTCCAATCCGGTAAAACTTACCGTCTTCTAATAATTGCAATAAAGAACTCTGAATCGGTAAAGGCATATCAGCTACTTCGTCAAGGAATAAGGTTCCTCCATCTGCAAGCTCAATTTGCCCACGTTTCATCGTAGTGGCATTCGGTACTGCACCTCTCTCGTAACCAAACAATTCTGCTTCAATCAGATCTTTCGGAATAGCCGCTAAATTGAGCTCCATAAAGGGTGTATTCGCACGTGATCCATGTCTGTGAAGAGCTCGTGCAAGCAACTCTTTACCGGTACCTGACTCGCCAGTAATTAAGATTGTGGCATTTGATGTCGACAAACGACCGACTGCGCGAAATATTTCTTGCATAGCTGGTGCCTGTCCAATTAATTCAGGAACAATGTTTTTACTTTGTAAACCAGTTGGCGCAAATTGGGTTCTAACCTCTTCCGCACTTTTACTTTCTGATATTGCACGTTGTATGAGGGTCATCACAGTTGCAATGTCGAAGGGTTTTGTAATGTATTCGAATGCTCCCCCTTGAAAAGAAGCAACGGCTGAATCCATATCAGAAAAAGCGGTCATGATAATCACGGGTAGTTTTGGATAATCATGCTTTAACTGTTGTAATAAATTAATCCCATTCCCCTTTGGCATACGAATATCGGAAATGACCACTTGTGGCTTTTCTTTCTCTAATGCATCTAGAACATCATTGGGATTAGAAAAACTTTTAAAAGGAATCATCTCTCTTGTTAAAGATTTTTCTAACACCCAACGAATGGACTGATCATCATCAACAATCCAAACCGACTTCATAGTTCACCTCTTAATTCTGAATTATTTAAATACTCTAAAGATGTATAAGGAATTTGAACATGAAAATCAGTGTTCCCCGGTTCACTTTGCACACTTATGAAGCCTCCATGCATCTGAATGAAAGATTGCGCTAAAGTTAAACCAAGTCCGCTACCTGATGCCCTTCCAGACACCAGAGGTAGAAAAATATGATCAATAATTTCGGTGGGAATACCTGGCCCATTATCAATAACATGAATATTAAGGGCTAATTTAAAACGTTTTTTACCAATCGTGACATTGCGAGAAACACTGGTTTGTAACTGAATTTTTGCATCACCCAACTGGCGACGATCATCTAAAATTTGTGCGGCATTATGCACAATATTGAGTAAAGCTTGAATAAGGACCTCTTTATCGCCAATAATTTCTGGCAAACTCACATCATAAAAACGTGTAATTGCAAGCCCATTGGGAAACTCAGCCAACACCACACTCCGAACGCGCTCTAATACTTCATGAATATTTAATTCAGAGATTTCTTTTTTACGTTTATGCGGGGCTAAAAGTCGATCAACCAAAGTTTGTAAACGATCGACCTCTTTAATCATGACCTTGGTATATTCTTTCAGCGATGGGTCTGGTAATTCATAATCCAGCAATTGCGCAGCTCCACGAATCCCCCCAAGTGGATTTTTAATTTCGTGGGCTAAATTTCTCATGAGCTCTTTATTCGCCCTTGCTTGAAGTATCAAACGCTCTTCACGTGCACTCTTCATTTGTTGATCAATTTCAAACCACTCAAAGACAAGTAATTCTGTTCCTTCTAAAGCGGATAAGATGACGTATGCTAAACACTCTTTTTGATCGGGACGTAGTGGTCCATATCCTAAAGTTAAATCAATTCGTTGAGTACTGCCATCTTTATGAAATTGCGCAAAAAGGTCATCTAATGCAGGGCTATCACCAAATACATCCTTCATTTGATAACCAATCAAATTTTTCTGAGAAACCTTTAAGGCGACTTCCGCTGCGGAATTTGCATAAACAATACCCGCCGCCATCGCTTGATCAATCAGCAGGATTGAGTTAGGCATTTGGTCCAGTACATCTTGCGGACTAAAAAGGGCAGCCGTAGCTGCCCTGTTTTGAAAATTGCGCATGGCGCTAATTTCGAGTCTTAGAGTGAATAATACATATCAAACTCAATCGGGTGAGTCGTCATACGGAAACGTGTGACCTCTTCCATTTTGAGCGTAATATAAGCATCAATCATCGTATCTGTGAACACTCCACCGCGTGTTAAAAATTCACGGTCTTTATCTAAATGCTCAAGAGCCATATCTAAACTACTACATACGGTTGGAATCTTCGCATCTTCTTCAGGGCTCAAATCATACAAATTCTTGTCAGCTGCTTCGCCTGGATGAATCTTATTTTGCACACCATCAAGACCAGCCATAAGTAACGCTGAGAAAGCAAGATATGGATTAGCCAGTGGGTCAGGGAAACGGGTTTCAATACGACGACCCTTCGGATTTGCAACGTAAGGAATACGAATCGATGCAGAACGATTTCGTGCTGAGTATGCCAACTTTACCGGAGCTTCAAATCCTGGAACTAAACGCTTATAAGAGTTTGTCCCTGGATTAGTAATCGCATTTAATGCACGTGCATGTTTGATGATACCGCCAATGTAATAGAGGGCGAATTCAGACAAACCAGCATAACCATTACCAGCAAATAAGTTGATGCCATCTTTCCAAACAGATTGATGGACATGCATACCAGAACCGTTATCTCCAACTACAGGCTTAGGCATAAAAGTTGCTGTTTTTCCATAAGCATGGGCTACGTTATGGACAATATATTTTTGCAAAATAGTCCAGTCAGCACGTTGCACCAAAGTACTGAATTTAGTGCCTAATTCGTTTTGTCCTTGACCAGCAACTTCATGGTGATGAACTTCAACAGGAATTCCAACTGACTCTAACAAGAGACACATTTCTGAACGCATATCTTGGAAGGTATCGATTGGTGCTACTGGGAAATATCCCCCCTTTTTACCTGGGCGATGTCCTGTATTTCCACCTTCAAATTCAAGGCTTGATGACCAATTTGCTTCTTCAGAATCAATCTTAACAAAACATCCCTGCATATCGGAACCCCAACGCACTCCATCAAATACAAAAAACTCTGGCTCAGGTCCAAAATAAGCTGTATCACCAAGGCCTGTACTCTTTAAATAAGCTTCACAGCGCTTGCCAATCGAGCGTGGGTCACGATCATAACCTTTGCCATCAGATGGCTCAACGACATCACAAGTCAACACCAAGGTTGGCTCTTCATAAAATGGGTCAATATAAGCAGTAGATGCATCTGGCATCAAAAGCATATCGGATGCTTCAATCCCTTTCCAACCAGCAATGGATGAACCATCGAATGCGTGACCACTTTCGAACTTATCTTCTTCAAATGCAGAAACAGGTACTGAAACGTGCTGCTCTTTCCCTTTTGTATCTGTAAAACGAAAATCAACAAAAGTGATCTCTTTCTCTTTCACCAACTTCATAATGTCAGCAACAGCTTTACTCATCTAGTTCTCCTAATACGATGAAATACAAAAATTAAATTCCTTATTCATTAAAACAAAATAAGGTCTCTCTAAACAACGAAGATGCACCATAATAGTGCATCTTCGTGTAATTGGTAAATACTATTTTACTTGGTTAAGTCATACGTCGTGGTATTGAAGGCTTCAACCCCAACTCGCAGTTCTTTTAAAGCTACATCTACCTGGCTGGCAGGCCCCTTAACCCCAAGTTCCATATGACGCTGAGACAAAATACCTTCTTTTGTGGGATCTCCAACTGATGGCAAACTAAATACTTTGATTTCTGGATATTTTTTTTCTATCTCTTCCATCAAAGGGGTAATAGTGGCCTCCATCGCACCCGCAGCGATAAAGCTTTTCTCAATAAAATCAAATTGATGGAATAAATGCGGATAAATAGTATCCAAAATCCAAATCATCATCGGTCCAGCCATCACCGGAAAACCCGGCATGAAATAATGCTCTTGGATATGAAACCCAGGAATTTTATTATAGGTATTTGGGATAATGCTTGCACCAACAGGAAACTCTCCCATTCTTAAACGGGGTGCATTCAAAGGCGAGTTGACATCCGCTTTGACTGGATCCCCTTCCGCCATTTCAACAATACGTTGACCAATTAATTCTTTTGCTTGCGGATGAAGCGCTAACTCAACTCCAAGAGCTTTAGCCGCGCATTGACGGGTATGGTCATCTGGCGTGGAACCAATGCCGCCAGTAATAAATACAATATCGCCACTGGCAAAAGTACGTTTAAACGTGCTAATAATGCGCTCAGGATCATCAGCAATATATTCTGCCCAAGAAAGATGTAAACCTCTTTCTTTCAATAACTCTAAAAGATAAGGCATGTGCTTGTCGCTTCTTCGACCAGACAATATTTCATCACCAATCACAATTAAACCCATGGTTCTATTTTTTTGCTGCGTCAAATGCTTTCTCCTTTTAACTCTCTAAAGTTTTTCAGTGCAAATAATAAATAATGCACAAACCATAAAGCTGCAAATATAAAAACTAAACAATACACCCACATCATGAACATTGACACAAGTGGAAATAATACCAAGACAAATACAGACGATAACCAAAAGAAAATGGGGGCTGCACCTAAAAGGCCTACTAAAATACCTATCATCAATAAAGGCCCTCGATGGATTTGGGTTAACTCTATACGCTCCTCTTCAGAGGCATGCCTAGACAAGACATCATAGGTCATTAATCGTGTCGTTAACCACCCCCATAGGATAGGTGGAATGAGAGCAAATATAGGTGGTATCCACCAAACCGGAAGAGTAATGAGAAATAAAACCAAAAAAACAAAACAGGAACTCATAGCGACCCACAAACTACCAAAAACTGAACCACCCTGCTCTTTTTTGAGACCTTGATAAGCATTTTGTTTTTCTACATGTCGTAAAACAGATGTGATGGAGGTAAAAGATACTAAAACCATGATGCTCACAATAACAATAGGCATAATCAGCACGATTGAAAAATATGGCACAATCACAGCCCTTACAGTATCCCACCCTACTGAACTTAAAATCTTCTCAATCGAAGCAGAGGCAAATGAATTTGTTAGAAATTCTTTCATCCAATCCAAAAAGGGTGTCCAGATGACCCATAAAATTCCAAACCAAATACCGGCTCCAATCACAAATGGACGTAGGGTGAGCCAAAGCACCCAAGGATGAAAGATTCCTGTTAACGCCAACCCAAATGATCGCATCATGAGCTTCATTGAGTCATACCTTTTTAAATAAAGATTGCCAACTTATTTTTAAACTCATCCATTGTTGTTGAACAAATGAATTCGGGGGAGAAAAATTACGCACGCCACTGGGGTAATAAGCTTCGTCAAACTGTGCAGTTTTAAACAACATATCCCACCAAGGAAACAATACCCCAAAATTACACCCTCCAAGCACTCCTGGCTTACCAGGTACTTCATATCCGAGGTCAATCGCATGGTGATACCGATGAAAATTAGGTGTCACAATCAAATACTTCAGAAAACCATAACGATAGGGATAAAAACCGTGTTGCCAACTTTGAATCAGTCGACCAGTCACAATTAACATCATAAATTGACTAGGTTGTACTCCAAGAAACAAACCAATCCCGGAAAAAATAAAAGCTCGATACAAATCGTCTACGAGATGATTTCGATTATCTGACCAAGCAGTCATATGCCTCTGACTATGATGGAGAGCATGCAACTTCCACCAGAAATTAAATCGATGAGATAAACGGTGATAACCATAATCGATCAAATCAAATAAGACTAGGTACAGTAGAAAACTCACTGCAGGTATAGATGTAATACTTGGCAACCAACCCTCTATATTCATTCGTAAAAAACCAAGGTCGTGAAGTAATCCACCAAGGTAGAAAAAAACTCCTGAAAATAACATAAAAAACATCAATTGGAATAATCCAAGTCGATGAAAACTACTGTAAAAAATATCAACCCGAATTGCTTGCTTCATCTCTTTTAGCCAGGATGCCTGACTTTGTGCATTGGAGTGAAAGACCTCTTCCTCTTTTTTTTCTAAAGGTCGCAAAATGAATGCAATGATGCAGATTTGCAAAATACCTAATAAGAACCAATCAACGATCAGGTCTACATCATCAGCGTATCCCATCCCATCGAAAAAATATAAGACTTGCAAGACTATTTTTTGCACCAACCACTCATGAATCTGATCGTACATTTCTATCATAAGGAATTCCTAGTCAATGGTTGCAAAACAAAATCCTTGGGCTTTTAAACCAACAATCAGTGGATCTAAAACCCCCAATGCCCAAGGATCTTTTCTAGACCAGATACCTAAATGAGCCATCGTAATATCACCATCTTTGATTTCTCCCAAAGATTTTTTGAGTAATCGCTCATTCGGGTATTGCGCTGAAGAAAGCTCATCACCTAAAAATCCTGTTGATGCCCATCCGACATGCTTAAAGCCACATGCATTCCCCATTTGAATAAATCTGGGTGAGGTTTTACCGCCTGGGGCACGCCATATTTTTTTCAAATTAGCACCAGTTAATTCATAAAAACGTTGATCGACCATTTTAATTTCATCACAAACCTCAAATTGATTAGCAACATATGCCTTACCTGCTCGGGGTCCAAATTGTGGTTTCAAAATGACTTCACCTTGACTCTTACCATCTTTTTGAAAGTAAGCGTGATGCATGGTATGGCTTCCGAATGAATGGCCTTCTTGCTGTAATGTTCGCCAAAAATTTTTCCAAGAATCATCTAAAGCCATATCATCACGATTGGTTTTTTCGTTCGCCAAGAAAAAAGTGGCCTTCACTTGATGCTTACGCAACGTATCTGCTACGTATTGAGCAACAGACATATTACCTGTATCAAACGTTAAATAAACCGTCCTTTGACAATTTTGAGCATGTGCATGGAATGACCATACACAAGTACAAATCGCTAAACAATTGCGCATGGTCGACTTCAAACGATTCATTTCACTTACTGCCAAGCAGCATTAGGCGTAAAGAAAACACCGTGAGGACTATTTCCTACTTTGATTGTTTTTTCAAGCTCATTGGTTGTCAAATTGATAATACCCACCTTCTTAGAAAAGCGGAAAGTCACCCAAAGCTCTTTTTGATTGGGTGTAATGTCCATACAGTCAGGCCCCGCAGGCAATCCTTTGATCGTGGCTACATTTTCTAAGGTTTCCATATCAATCTTAGTAATCGTTGCTGCGACTCGATTGGTCACAAACACATGTCGGCCATCCCCTAATGGTCGAAAATTATGTGCACCTTTTCCTGTTTTAATTGTTTTAATAATTTTCTGGGTTTTCCAATCAATGACTTGGACAAAATCTTCACCCGTTACGCCTAATAACAAATATTTATCCCCGGGAGTCATCCATAAGCCAGCTGGCATCTTTCCCACGCGCATTTTCCATAACTCTTTTTTCGCCTGCAAATCAATTGCGACAATTTCATTTGAGTCTTGCAAGGTCACAAAAGTGATCTGGCTATCATTTGTAAAGGCGATGTGACTGGGTGTTTGAGGGATTTTGTAGATATCTGGCTTTGGTACGATGTTGCCATTATTGACAGGATAAATATCGACGCGATCAAGACGGTTTCCGGCAACAACAAACCATTTGTTATTCGGTGAAAATCCAATTTGATAGGGATCAATAATTTTCGGAATAGTACCTAATTTATTACCCGTCGTAGCGTCTAAAAGAACTAAATTGTCAGCGGCAGCATTTGCCACAATTAACGTCTTACCATCTGGCATCATCATCAAATGATGTGGTTCTTTACCAATCGGAAAATCATCAATTACTTCTCTTTTTTGCATGTCAATGCGAGAGACTGAGGCAGAACCAGAATTGAGAATAATAGCTAGCTTGGGAGCTCCATCAACATCCGATTTAGCAATGGGTTTTTCTACTGCAAAAACCGCGAATTGAGCGCAACATAATAGGCTGATTAGAATGCGATTCATAGTTCTCATTTACATATTTTCATAATTTATATTTTAACCTCGAATCGCATTTGCCATCTTCCCCCTCCTAAAACAAGGGCATTTTATGCTGTTTTGATTGCTAAAATCTTTTCAATTCTTTTGACTGACATAGGAGTTGGTGTTTTTAACTCTTGAGCATATAAAGCGATTCGCAACTCTTCTAATTGCCATCGAATGTCCTGTATTTCGCGACTGACTTCGACATTGACTTGATTTTTCATCACCTGCACATATTGACGTTGTAAACGTTGCCAATGTGTTTGATTTTCTTGGTCTCGAGTAAGATTCGTTCTTAACTTTTCGATTCGCACGATGATGCCTTTTAAATACCTTGGTATGTGAACCATTTGTTCATAGGGTGTCTGCGCAACAAATTGGCGATTGACCAATTGTTGATATTGACCTTGAATATCTTCAAATGCTCGGGGACAAATACTTTTGGCAAGATTTAACTTTTTAGGTATTTCGGCAGATAACTCTAGGCATTGCAGAGTTTGTTTCGCAATATCCTGAGCAATTAAAGATAATTTTGTTTTCGCAACCTGCATCCGCGCTTTAAATTCCCCTTGATTTCGCGGTAAGGGTTCCAATAAACAGGATCGCTCAATCGCCAAATCCAAGATTTGCTGCATAATTTCTTCATAAGTCCCAATTTGCATAAAAAGCAAACCAATCTCTCTTGCTCCTGGCAATTGTTTTTGCAATAACTTGAGCGTCTCTTTATGAGCGATAGAACAGAGTCTACGCATTCCCCGCAAATGAGTTTTTCTAGCAAGCTCAGGGTCGTCATAAACATTCAACTCACAATGCGACCCACAATCCTCAAGAGCTGGATATCCATAAAAGCTTTGTTTCCCTTTTTGGATTTCCAACATTTCTGGTAATTCACCAAAGCTCCAATCAATAATCTTCAATTGCTCTATCTGCCCATCTAGCTTTGTGGTTGGCTGTGACTTTTTGTCACTGGGCTCTGTGCTTCGACTAACTTCTTGAATAGCTAAACTGGCGGCTTCTTGGAAAATTTCACGAGCATCTTTGGCATATTGAGCCCGAAGTTGCGATAAGTTACGATCCAGATCAAGTTGTCTGCCATGTTCATCCATCATGCGGTAATTCATCATGCAGTGTGAGGGTAAATTTTCTGGACGAAAATCAGCTCTTGTGACGATGGTTTGTGTTTTTTCTCTAATTTGTTTAATCAAGGCATCGATCAAATCCCCTTTGCCAAAATCTTGTTGCTCTAACCAATTATCAACACACCCTTTTGCAAACTCTGGCAAGGGAACAAAGTGCCGACGCAATTTTTGAGGCAAGGTTTTTAATAGTAAATGTATTTTTTCGACGCACAAACCAGGTACCAACCAAGCACATCTTCTTTCATCCACTTGATTAAGTAAAGCCAAGGGCACGACAAGTGTCACGCCATCTTTGGGGTTTCCTGGCTCAAAGTGATAATGAAGGCTTAGTTGGGTACCCATCATTTGCAAATATTTTGGATATCGATCATCGCTAATGTGGGTTGCCTCATGACGCATCAAATCTTCTTTACTTAACTCCAGTTGTGGCATGTGACTTGGATGCTTTTCTAACCATGCCTGAAGTGAGCTTCTACTCAAAACTGATTCTGGTAATACCTCGGCATAAAATTCGTAAATAATTTGATCACTGACCAACACGTCTTGCCTTCTTGATCGGTGCTCTAATGCCTCGACTTGTTGAATAATGTGTTGGTTTTTCCAAAAGAATTGAAATGTTTTACCCGATTGTTTTTGTAATTGACTGATGTCTACTTGCCCGAGTAATGCTCCTTCTACCAATGCCCGCTGAATAAAAATCTTACGCGCCTCAATCGGCTCCATCAAAGCATACTTAATTTTTCGACCATGATACAAACTAAGGCCATACAGCGCTCCCTGTTCATGAGCCATCACCTCACCAGTTCTTGTATCCCAAAATGGCTCACTCCACGTTTTTTGCAAGCGATGCTGGCAAATTCTTTCAACCCATTTGGGTTCAATATTGGCTATATTGCGGGCGTATAAACGGTTCGTCTCTACAAGCTCGCCAGCAACAATCCATGACTTAGGTTTTTTGAGCAAATGATTGCCGGGCCATATGGTTAACTTAATCCCTCTCGCCCCCTCAAACCATTGGTCTTCATCTGATTTTTTTCCAATATTACCTAATAATCCTGTTAACAAGGATGTATGAATTTGTTCATAAGTGGCGGGTAATGCACTCATGCGCCACCCTTGGGCAACCAAGATCTCTTGTAATTGTTGATGAACATCCCGCCATTCGCGCATGCGCCGCGGTGATAGAAAATGTTTTTTACATAATTCATCAAATTGCCGATTGCTCGATTTTTTTTCTGCCGCTTGATGGTACCAATCCCATAACTTAATAAAACTAATAAATTCGGATTGCTCATCGGCAAATATTTTGTGGGCTAAATCAGCTTGTTGAGAGAACTCAGGTGGTCGCTCTCTTGGATCCTGAATCGCCATAGCAGAGGCAATGATGAGAACTTCTCTCAGTGCTACATGTTCTCTTGCAGCAATCAACATTCGGGAGACTCTAGGATCAAGCGGTAAATGCGCTAACTCCCGACCAATGGCGGTCAAAGTGATTTCTCTTGCGCCTTCTTTATAATTAGCTTCCACAGCCCCTAATTCTTCCAATAACTGGATACCGTCACTAATTGCTCGGCCAGTTGGTGCTTGAATAAAAGGAAACTCATCAATCTTGGATAGTCGTAATGATGCCATTCGCAGAATCACACCTGCGAGCGAGCTTCTCATGATCTCTGGATCGGTATACCCTGTTCGCAATTGAAACTCATCTTCACCATACAAGCGGATACAGATTCCATCAGCAACCCGTCCACATCGACCAGCACGCTGATTGGCTGCAGATTGAGAAATGGCTTCAATTTGTAATTGCTCTACTTTGTTTCGGTAGGAATAGCGCTTGACTCTTGCAGTTCCTGCATCCACTACAAATCGAATGCCAGGAACGGTTAAAGAAGTTTCAGCAACATTGGTCGCAAGAATAATGCGTCGACCTCGCCCTATTTGAAATACTTTTTCTTGCTCAGCGACGGATTGCCGTGCAAACAAACTCAATATGTCTGGATGGTAGCGCTGCTGTAATGCAATATTTTTACGTAATAACTCTGCACAGTCACGAATCTCTCGCTCTCCTGGTAAAAATACCAAAATATCTCCCATGCCAGAAACACCTTGCTCCCATAACTCCGTAATCGCTTCTGAAACAGCCTCAGCAATATCTTTATCTTCTTTAACATTTCCCTCTGATAAGGGTCGATAACGAATTTCCACTGGAAAGAGTCTGCCACTAACCTCAATGATGGGGACTTCTTTCTCAAAATGAAAGTGCTTTGCAAACATCGACGCATCAATGGTCGCTGAAGTAATAATGACTTTTAAATCGGGTCTTTTCGGTAATATCTGACGAAGATAGCCTAACAAAAAATCAATATTCAAACTTCGCTCATGGGCTTCATCAATAATAATCGTGTCATAAGCAAGCAATAAGGGATCTTTTTGTGTTTGCGCCAATAAAATCCCATCCGTCATTAACTTTATGGACGTAGTTGGGCTCGTTTGATCCGTAAACCGTACCTGAAAGCCAACATCCTGACCTATAGGCGTGCCTAATTCATCAGCAATTCGCTTAGCAGTCGATGTTGCAGCAATTCTTCGAGGTTGGGTGTGCCCAATGAGGCGCTTAGAGCCATTAATCCGTCCACGTCCCATTGCTAGGCAAATTTTGGGTAATTGGGTAGTTTTTCCCGAGCCTGTCTCGCCACACACAATAATGACTTGATTTGCCTCTAAAGCCTCCATAATTCTCTTTCGCTGACCACTAACGGGCAAAAGTTCTGGAAACTCTAGACGAATGTGAGGTTTTTCCAACTGATTCTGAGTATTTTTAGCATTTTGATTCATAAGCATCCTATAATTTTCGCTTATGTCGACAAAATCAACCGAAAACCAAATAAACGAAGCCCATATCCCAGATACTTTTCCATTTGTAAGCTGGTTACGAACGGTTGCTCCCTATATTCATTCCTTTCATGGCAAAACATTTGTCATCGCTTTTGCTGGTGAATTAGCCACCGATAGTGAATTAGAAAATCTAGTTGAAGATATTGCTATGCTACACGCGATGGGCATGAACATCGTCCTCGTCCATGGTTCTCGTCCGCAAATTCAGGAACAATTAGCTCTTCACTCGATAGATGCCAAATACGGTCAAGGACAGATGCTAGGCTACAGGATTACCGATGCTGCCACCATGGAATGTGTAAAAGAAGCAGTTGGTGAATTGCGTTTAGATATCGAAGCTTGCTTCAGCCAAGGATTACCCAACACGCCGATGGCAGGTTCGCGAATTTCTGTGATTTCTGGTAACTTTATTACTGCACGCCCGGTGGGTATCGTGGACGGTGTCGATTTTATGCATACGGGCTTGGTGCGTAAGGTGGATGCTGAGTCCATCAAAATGTCGCTAGAACATAATAAAATTGTGCTTTTATCACCTTTAGGTTTCTCACCGACAGGACAAGCATTTAATTTAGCCTATGAAGATGTTGCATGTTCAACTGCAACCGCTCTCAAGGCCGATAAGCTCATCTTCTTGTCGAATGTAGATCGTTTGGTAGATGCTGAGGGATTACCAATTGCGGAAATCGCTCTTCCCGAACTGTCAAAATTATTAGGCGATGAGGGCTTGCCACTCGGGGAATTACGCTCATTGCTGGCTACTGCAGGCAAAGCAGTTAAACTCGGCGTCAATCGTGTGCACATCCTACCCCATAACCGTGACGGCGCTGTCTTAGAAGAACTATTTACACATGATGGTGTTGGCACCATGATTGTTACTTCTGATATCGAAAACTTGCGTGAAGCCAACATGGATGATGTGGGTGGTATTTTGCAAATTATTTCTCCTCTAGAGGAAGAAGGTGTTTTAGCCCCTCGGGGTAGATCAGTGATTGAGCGGGATATTTCTAATTTCTCTGTCATTGAACATGACCATGTGATTTTTGGTTGCGCAGCTCTTTTCCCCTTTTCGCATGGGATGGGTGAATTAGCTTGTCTTGCGGTTGATCCGGATACCCAAGGGGTTGGTGATGGTGAGCGTTTGTTAAAACGTATTGAGGCCCGTGCGAAAGATTTAGGTATTAAAAAACTCTTTGTGCTGACTACAAGAACGGAACATTGGTTTTTAAAACGCGGCTTTGTCAAACGTTCAGTTGAGGAATTACCTAAAGAACGCAAGTCCCACTACAACTGGGATCGTAAATCCATGGTTCTGATTAAAAATCTATAATGTTTTAATCATCTTTTTCATTTTCATTCACAGGAATTTTTTATGGCACGCACGGTTCAATGTATTAAATTAAATAAAGAAGCTGAGGGCTTGGAGTTTGCTCCGGTTCCTGGTGAACTAGGTAAAAAAATCTGGCAACAAGTTTCAAAAGAAGCTTGGGCAGATTGGCTAAAACAACAAACGATGTTGATTAATGAAAATCGTCTCAATATGGCAGATACCCGGGCTAGACAATATTTATTAAAACAAACTGAAAAACATTTCTTCGGGGAAGGTGCTGATGCGGCAACTGGCTTCGTACCACCTAGCGCTTAATAATTAATCCTTTTCACCCCAGCAGAACTACTGACAATCAAAGTATTTGCTGGGTTGAGTGCAAAAATTCCATTACAGATCACACCGGGTATCTGATTGAGCTCCATCTCAAACTCTTTAGGATGCTCAATCTTCAAATCACTTACATCTAAAATCCAAGCCCCATTATCAGTGACAAAAATCTCTGAAGCTTGATTTTTTACTGTGCGCAAACTAACCTGCCCACCCCATTTTTTCTCGAATAATCGTTGAATATGTGCGCTAGATAATGGAATCACTTCGATTGGCAAGGGGAATTTACCTAAGGTAGCTACTTGCTTGGTGGAGTCACAGATGCAAATAAACTGCTTTGACATAGCGGCAACAATTTTTTCGCGCGTTAATGCTCCGCCGCCGCCCTTCATCATTTCACCCCGTGGATTAATCTCATCCGCGCCATCTACGTAGGCGATTAAACCATTCACCTCATTCGCGTCAAAAACATGAAATCCATGTCCTTGTAATCTCGCAGTGCTAGCCTCAGAAGAAGAAACTACGCCTTTAAAGTGCTTTGTATACGGAGCTAAGGCATCAATGAACAAATTAACAGTTGATCCAGTTCCTATGCCCAAGATTTCACCAGCTGAAATTTCCTGCAAAATCAATGACACGGCTTCTTTGGCAACTAAGGCTTTTTGTTCATCTTGGTGCATCATTGATTCCTTCAATTGAATATCAATTTATTTTACTGACTTTCCTCTGCAGTAGGCAGCTTTACTGTATAAAATTACAAATATGAATTTATTAGAACAAATGAAAAAACATACGTTCATGGTTGCCGATACAGGTGATTTTGAGCGTATGCATGCGTATCAACCCAAAGATGCGACGACCAACCCCACCCTTATTTTACGTGCAGCAAAATTACCTAGCTACCAACATTTGATTGAGGAAGTAAAAACAACCCATAGAGGTCTATCTACCGCAGATAAGATGGATCATCTCTTAGTCAAATTTGGTATGGAAATCTTAAACATCATTCCAGGAAGAGTTTCTACAGAAATTGATGCTGAACTATCTTTTGATATTGAAAATTCAGTGAGCCGTGCAAGAAAAATCATTGATCTTTATCAATCCAATGGGATTGATAAAGATCGCGTATTAATAAAGATTGCGGCTACTTGGGAAGGTATTCAATCCGCGAAGATTTTAGAAACTGAAGGGATCCATTGCAACTTAACTTTGGTTTTTAATTTAGCACAAGCACTGGCTTGTGCGGAGTCACGAGTCACGTTAATTTCTCCGTTTGTCGGCAGAATCACAGACTGGTATAAAAAATCACTAGGTAATGAATGGGACGATGCACGCATGTCAGGCATCAATGATCCCGGAGTGAAGTCCGTTACCAACATCTACAACTATCTCAAATGCCACGATTTTAAAACCGAAATCATGGGTGCAAGTTTTAGAAACATCGAACAAATCACGGCACTCGCAGGCTGCGACTTATTAACTGTTAGCCCGGAACTCTTAGATCAGTTACAAAAAACGGAAGGTGAAATTAGACCCAAGCTCAGTTTTTTAGCGGCAAAAAATATGACTTTCACACCTATATCTGTCGATGAGAAGTCATTTCGTCAACTCATGAACGACGATCCCATGGCAACAGAAAAATTAGCTGAAGGGATTCGTAACTTTAAAAACGATATTGACCTTCTAGCAGAACTGTTAGAAAGCTAATTATTTACTTTTTTGAATACGCTGACGAGCAGCTTCATACAAACATACACCACTAGCAACGGATACGTTTAAACTTTCGACGCCACCAAACATCGGAATGCTCACCAGTTCATCACAGGTCTCTTTAGTTAAACGGCGCATACCCTCACCTTCAGCGCCCATAACAATCGCCACTGGCCCAGTTAGATCCACTTCATAGAGTGTTTTTTCGGCTTCATCAGAGGTTCCGATCAACCATACACCAGCTTCTTGTAACTCCCGCATGGATCTTGCTAAATTCGTCACCGCTACAAATGGCATGGTCTCAGCTGCACCACTGGCGACTTTACTCACCGTAGTATTAAGTTGAGCAGAACGATCTTTTGGCACAATAATTGCATCCGCGCCAGCGCCATCGGCCACACGTAAACAAGCACCTAAATTGTGTGGATCGGTCACACCATCCAAAATTAGGAATAGGGGTTTTTTATCGCCTAAGCTATCAAGTAATTCAGCTACATTTCGGGCCAAAGATGCAGGTTCTGCAAAGGCGACAACACCTTGATGCCGATCATGACCCGCGAGTTGGCGAAGTCTTTCTGAATCCGCTTGGTGCACTTTACGTCCAATGGTTTGCTGCGTAATCTCGACAAACTCTTTCATTCTGCGATCACGTCGTGAGATATCGTAATAGACCGTCTTAAGACTGTCAGGTGCTTGTCTAATCCTCGCAATCACCGCATGAAAACCAACTAAGATTTGTTGTTCCATTAATGACGACCTCGGGATTTCGAACGTGAACTAGCAGCTGTTTTTTCTGCTACTTGGGTTCGCTTAGCATTACTTTTTGCTTTGGGTTTATGCCCTCCACTCGATGCGCCCGATTTTTTAGAAGGAGTATTTTTGTTCACTTGCGGGACTTTTTCTGGAGGCCGACTTTGTTTAGAGGCTGCCCTTTTATTCGGCTTACCCATATCATCCATGGTAATGGGCGGTGAAAAACGATTGCGGTCTAAGGTATTTTTTACAAGACTAAATTCAATCTTGCGAGCATCTAAATCGACACGACTCACCAACACATGTACCCGGTCACCGAGTCGATAACGTATACCCGTGCGCTCACCACGTAATTCTTGACGGGCTTCATCGTACTGATAGTAATCACCACCTAATTCAGAGACGTGAATTAAACCTTCTACAAATAAGGTTCCTAATTGAACAAATAAACCAAAGGTAGTAGCGCCGGTAATCGTACCCGCAAATTCTTGACCAAGGCGATCACGCATAAAGTAACACTTCAGCCATGACTCCACATCTCGCGAGGCTTCATCTGCACGTCGCTCATTAGCAGAACAGTGAACCCCTAACTGAGCCCAAGAGGCCATGTCAAGAGTGTCCATAACAGATTTTTTACGTCCACGAGTTGATGGGGCTGCCTGTTGTATTTGCTCATCGGCTAGATTCTTTTTCACTAAAGCCGCATTGACTCTTCCAGGACCATTTTTGGGCATGGTTAAATTTAAAGGAACATCCTCTGGAATCTGGGGTTTATAGTGTTTTTTCGCTAAGATTGATTTAATCACGCGATGCACTAGTAAGTCAGGGTAGCGTCGAATTGGACTTGTAAAGTGCGTATAGGCTGGATAAGATAAACCAAAGTGACCTAGATTCTCGGGCTGATATACAGCCTGTTGCATGGACCTTAAGATAACTGTTTGTAACATACTAGCATCCGGACGACTCTTAATCGCCAGAATTAATTTAGCGTAATCCATAGGGTGTGGCTTATTGCCACCTTCCAGTGTCAAACCTGCAGAGCGCAACACCTCTCTTAAGGAATTAACTTTTTCAATCGTTGGTTCACCATGAACACGAAATAAAGAGGTGTGGTTTTTAGCCCCAATGAAATTAGCTGCGCACACATTTGCGACCAACATACATTCTTCAATTAAACGGTGGGCATCATTCCGAATTCTGGGCTCAATCCGCTCAATCTTGCCGACTTCATTGCTAATAATTTGAGTTTCAGTAGTGTCAAAATCAATTGCCCCACGCTTCTCTCGTGACACTTTTAAGACTTGAAACAATTTATAGAGATTTTGCAATAAGGGCTTTTGTTTGGCAAAACGTGTCGCTTCGGGACCGTTGGTATTGCTAATGATTTCCCAAACAATATTGTAAGTAAATCGTTGTACGGAGTGCATTAAGCCTGGATAAAACTGATATGCTTGCACGATCCCTTTGTCATCAATAATGGCATCACAAACCATACATAAACGATCGACACCTGGCTTTAAAGAACATAAACCATTCGATATTTTTTCCGGCAACATCGGTATCACGCGCCGAGGGAAATAGACTGAAGTTCCTCGACGAATCGCATCAGAATCCAGGGGATGACCAGGTTTAACGTAATGCGAAACATCTGCAATTGCCACAATTAAACGCCAGGCTTTTGCACCCTTAAATGTCATTGGCTCGCAATAGACTGCATCATCAAAATCTCTAGCATCTTCGCCGTCAATGGTGATCAGTGGAATATCTCTTAAATCAACACGTCCTTCCAAATCCTCTTCACGCACTTCATCAGCTAAAGCGGCGGCTTCTTTGGTGCTGGCTTGTGAAAACTCATGAGGCACGCCGTATTTACGAACCGCAATCTCAATTTCCATACCAGGATCATCAATATCACCTAAAACCTCAACTACTCTACCAACCGCTTGTCGATAACTATCTGGGTAATCAATAATCTCACAACTCACCACCTGTCCTAGCTTGGCATTGAGATGCCCTTTGGGAGGTATTAAAATATCATGGGAAATTCTTTTATCTTCGGGAGCTACGATCAGAACGCCGTTCTCATTGAGTAAACGGCCAATCACATGCCGAGTTGCTCTTTCTAATACCTCAGTAATTTGTCCCTCTGGCCTGCCTTTACGATCCGTACCAAGTACTTTCACCAGAACCCGATCACCATGCATGACTCTGGTCATCTCTCGTTCAGAGAGAAATATATCCAGTTGACCATCATCTGGGATAGCAAATCCAAAGCCATCTCGATGACCTTGCACTGTTGCAATACGATCTTCTTTTTTTTCCTGTAACACTGCTTGAGGTTTTATCATGTATGAGTTCTTAATTTCTTCAATTTCTTAATATCTCTAATTTAACTCATTTAAAAAGACAGTCATGAAACCCAGAGTCGTTCTAGACACCAATATATTACTTGACCTTTTTTACTTTAAAGATAAAAGTGTTGTGTATTTATATGAATGTCTAAAAACCGAGCAAGTTCAAGCATTTACATGCGAACTGATTTGGGCAGAATTTACAGAAGTTTTAACTAGAAAGCCTTTTAACCAAAGTAAATCAGAAATTGACTTGATTCGGTCTAGCTATCAACACTTATTGACGTGGCAAGCACCACAAAGAAACAACGCAGGCATCAAATGTAGGGATCTTGATGATCAAATTTTTATTGAACTATCCGTAGAAATTGCGCCTTGTTCTCTGATTACTAAAGACAAAGACCTGCTAGTTCTGCAGAAAAAATTACAAAAATTACAAGTTCAAGTCTTAAAAGAGTTTCAACCTAAAATAAGTTGATATACAATCTACACCTTAAGTGATGTTTCCGGGCCCAGGTGGCGAAATTGGTAGACGCACCAGCTTCAGGTGCTGGCGATGTAAAAGTCATAGGAGTTCGAGTCTCCTCTTGGGCACCAAATTGAATGTTAATTACTGATTTTTAAAATTAGCTTTTCTTTTTTCCACAAAAGCAGCCATGCCTTCTTTTTGATCTTCTGTGGCAAATGCAGAATGGAAAAGTCTTCTCTC
>Ga0114975_10000284_pt1 | contig 38245 bp, 38 predicted proteins | sample S_130626_EF_Meta_FD_87031 | JGI IMG/M metagenome (GOLD analysis project Ga0114975, IMG submission 87031) | Freshwater microbial communities from Lake Simoncouche, Canada to study carbon cycling - S_130626_EF_MetaG | ecosystem: Environmental > Aquatic > Freshwater > Lake | place: Lake...
ATTTTTGTGTTAGATCAGTTTGGTTGGTAAAGTTATTTCGTTCCTGTTCGTCGTTATAAGCTGAAATCGTAAGACTTCCCGATGAGCTGACAGAACTTGACGCATAGGTGTTCTGATAGAATTTAGAATTTTTCGTATAGCGAGTATAGTTTCTTAATTGCAGCTTAGGATTAAATTTATGAGTAATTGTGGCATATCCAGAATTAATTTTTGCACTTACCTTGTTTTCGTTTGGATTTCCAAAAAATGAATTAGATGGATCTATTTTGTAAGCAGCCCCATTGAATGAAGGAATTCCACGATCACTAAAACGATTATCGCTAAAATGTTCATATCCAAATTTAATGTCGGTATTTTTGCTTAACTTAACTGCCGCTGTTGGATTAAAGCCATAGCGCTCAAGGTCTCCATATTTACGGAAGGTGCCAGATTCTTCGTACATAGTATTAACACGAAGCGATATTTTATCATTAACCTTATCTCCAAAATCAGCTTCAATTCTTCTATTATCAAAAGATCCCCCGGAAGCAACAACCTTGCGTCTTTGCTCGCCATCGGCAATTTTTGAAACGCGGTTCACAAGACCTCCGCTGCCACCACGACCAAAGGCCATAGCATTTGGTCCTTTTAAAAATTCAATGCGATCAATATTATAAAAATCACGGAAATATTGTGCATCATCACGAGCGCCGTCAATGAAGAAATCAGCGCTAGTAGAATTACCCCTAATTGTTATTTGATCACGATTACCTTCACCTTGCTGAATATTAAACCCCGGAACATATCTAACGGCCTCCCCCATATTGGAAATATTTTGATCACGAATTTGATCTTGAGTCACAACTGAAATTGATTGGGGCACATCAAGTAAAGGAGTTTCAGTTCTTGTTGAGCTACGAGTTGATCCTGTTTTGTAACCATCAACATTACCTTCGTTTTTGACGTATTCTGCGGTAACTGTAACCTGTGGTAGGATAGTGATTTGCTTTGAAGATAATTCGCTTGCCTTAACTTCGCTGGACAAAATTAAAGAAGCTGCTGCAAAAGTAACAAAGTTGCGGTAGAAAGTTGTGCGAGTAGAGGAAATATTTCTGAACATTCTAAAATTTAGTTTGATTAGTTTTAAGTGAATATATTCTCGCCATCTGATCTACTTCAAACCGTGAACTATCTTCATAATTATGAACGGAATTGATAGGATGATGATTATCATTATCACTTAAAAATAGTTTGCAATAGTTTTCTGATAATTAATATCATTAACACTATTATACAAGACCAAATAAAGCCGAAGAAGAGCCTTGTAAAACCTCAATGGTTTCAAGATTAAACGGATTGCGAAAATAACTTCCGAAATCTCTCTACCATCAATGAAGAAGTCGCCGCGAGCCGAGAAGTCACGAATATTAATGTTGTCACCTTGATTTCTAGCTTCGCCCGCTGCTAAAGAAACTCCAGGAACATTTCGTAAAGCATCGGAAACCTTGGTAATTCCTTGATCATCCATCAATTGGCGTGTAACGATGCTGACGGTTTTTGGTGTGTTAACCAATGGTCCGCTCAATTTATAATAAGAAGATTCTGTAGAATTATAAGCCCCAGTTGATCCGCCACCAACCACGGTAACCGCAGGAAGTTGAGAGGCTTTTTCTTCAGCTGCTGAAGCGTTGTAAGGAAGAAAGGCGGTGCCAATAATCACGGCACTGGTAAGTAAACGAGACATTGAATTTGATATTGCTTTATCTACAAAGGCGCAAAGTTTTTTCTGACATGTTTTTAAAAGTTTAAAATTGCGATCCTTATTGTTGATTTTTTTACTTCGGCTCGGTGATAAAGCCAATATTCGCCAATCCAAAACGCTGAGCCGTTGCCAGCACATGACTTACTTTCCCGTAAGGCACATCAATATCTGCGCGCAAATGAATTGGCTGTTTTGGATTATCTTTGGCAGCCACTTGCAGCTTTGATTCAAGCTCAGAAGCGGAAATTTTCACATCATCGATAAAATATTCGCCCGCGCGATTCACTGAAATTGTGATAGTTTTTTCTTCGGTAATTTGCGCTGCAGATTCGCTAGGAAGATTTAGTTTAATTGCTGAATTCAACATTGGCGCAGTCACCAAAAAAATCACCAAAAGAACCAGCATAACATCCACCAATGGCGTCATGTTGATCTCAACTAGAGGAGCTTGCAAATCTTCGCGTTCGAAATTTCCTTGCATTAGTTTTTGATGTTAGAATTAGACAAATAAACAGTAAGCTGCTCGGCAACATGGCGCATATTTTGCACCAAAAGACGATTCAAACGCACGAAAGTATTATAAGCCAAAACGGCAGGAATTGCTGCAAATAAACCAATTGCAGTTGCAACCAAAGCTTCGCCCATTGGCGCTGCAACCACACTTAATCCTGCATTTCCTTGAACTGCGATGCTGGCAAGCGCATTATAAATTCCCCAAACTGTTCCAAATAATCCGATGAAAGGAGCCGAAGAGCTGATTGATGCCAGAATGGTTAAGCCTTTATCTAAAGAAGAGCGAATCTCATCTAAAGTTTGTAAAAGATGCATAGTTAAAATTTCTTTTTTAGCTTCGTGGCTGTCATAACGAGGTAAAACCGCTTGCAAGCTTTTCACTTCAGCTAATAAAAATTTCACACAGCCATCAACATTTGCCAATTCTTTATGAGTTGGCCAATCCTTGTTAATAGTGTGTTTCTTCATAAATTCTTGGTAAGATTTATATTCGCGTTTCAACATCATTCCTTTCCAGAAAATAATGTACCAACTAGCGAAAGACATCAGGATAAGCAGAAGAAAAACTGCAGATAAAACAGGACTTCCTGAACTGAAGGCGTGAGCAAAATTCATATTTAGATCATTTTAAATTCAACTGGAACTACGACGGTGGCTTGTACAACTTCGCCTTTACGGTGAGCTGGAACAAAGCGCCATTGTCTAACCGCTTCAAGGGCGGCTTCATCTAAAATTGATGAACCGCTTGAGCGAGAAATGGCAACCTTCATCGGCGTGCCATCAGTTTTTACTACTACATCAAGTAAAACTTTACCCTGAATTCCTCTTTTTTTCGCAATCATCGGATAGCTAGGAGCGGGATTGTTTAGATAAGCTGCATCGAATACTGGATCACTTTCAGCTGACTTTGTTGCAGTCGCATTTGGATCAGCGCGACCAGAAGTTTGTTTTCCGGCCAGCATTTTTTCTTCAGATTTTTTTTCAGCTTGCTCAGTCTTTTTATTTCTTTTTTTCTTAATGGCATTTTCGCGTTCAACATTAAGTACAATTTTTTTGTTAGCAGAGTCTGAACTTTTTTGATTATTCGCTGAAGGAACCACAAAACTAACTTGAATTGCCTGTTGATTGATGACTATTGGGTCAGAAGGCATCATAGACCAAGCAGCAATTCCTATATGTACTAGGGCCGCCGAGGAAAAAGCAATTATGTGAGAAACTTTGTAATGAGAAAAATTGATTTTCATAAGTCTTAAAAAAATATTGGAAATGAATATTATTATCACTGCTATTGATAGTCAATATCATTTTTAAATATTTCCAAGTTAATCTATCTATCATTTCTAGATGACGGATTTTTTCTACCACACATTATATATAGTTAAATTTAATGTCTGTCGCCACAACAACCAAAACAAACAAAGTCAATATTCAAGAAGTTAAAGGTTAAGAATTTTTCAAAACTGCTTTTGAGATTAATTTTCTCAAGCAAAAATATCTGATCTTTTTGATGATTCGCGAATCTTAAAATTCTTTGTAAATTTGGTTGTTTGATATTTTTGATTCGAGCTGAAAGTTGCTTTCCCAAACTTGTCGAAACAAGTTTTTTTGCGTCTTTACTTTCTTTTAACCTGCCAGATTTCTGATAAAATTCTTTTAGTTTTTGTGATGAAGAATGGTGATTGTGAATCAGAAAATTAATCTGTCCAAGCGCCACAATCAGCAGAGCGCTTATTGGTTTTAATGTCATAAAGTTTAGCGGTATAAAAAATGAAATCACCTAATGAATCTGAAAAATCAGCATTCAAAAATTAATTTTTAAAAAGAGAAAATTTACAGCAGAGGGGAATTAACAACAGCAGAATAAAAAGCGGTCAGAAGAGGTGGTTAGGCGAGAAGCCCGTGAAAAAAAGATTTTGTTTTGTGAATTTTTAAAGCAAATCATTTTGAAAAAAATCGAGAGAAAAATCTGCTTAAAATAAAAGCGCTACTGGGGTTAATATAACTTTTGAGAACTAGAGATGGCAAGTGTAATTTCTGATGTAAAATAATTTAAAAACTCCAATTCATGAAAATAATTTTAACAATCTGCGCTGCTCTTCTTTTTTCTTTTTCAGCAAATGCGCAGCAAAGCAACGCTTGGAAAATCAACGCCGCACAAAGCAAATTAGAATTTAAAGTTGCTCAAGATAATTCTAATATTAACGGCTCTTTCAAAAAATTTTCGGGCAATATTATTTTTGATAAAGATCAATTAGCTAAAAGCAAAATTGCAATTGATGTTGATATTTCTTCTATTTCTATGTCGCTTCCTGAAGCCAATAGTGCTGTTCAAAATATGGAATGGATGGCGATAAAATCTTTTCCTAAAGCCAACTTTACTTCTGAAAAAATTACAATTTTAGCTGATAAAAAAACTTATCACGCTGATGGAAAATTAACTATAAAAGGTAAAACTTCAGCGGCTTTCGTAGAATTTTATTTTGCAGAATATTCGCCAACAAAAGCTAGAGCCAATGGTAAAGCCACAATTAAACGCAGCGCTTATGGAGTTGGTAATGCAGATTTGCAAAAAGCTAATGGTGTGAAAGATGATGTGATTGTTGCATTCGAGATTGCGGCTGAGAAATAAATAATCATTTTTCAAATCATTGATTTGTTTATTTTTGAGCCATTATTTTATTCTTAACAAAAAACTTACAAAGAACTAATCACCTAAATTATGAAGAGACGAAATTTAAAAGCCTTCTCTATAATCGAAATCTCTGAGGCAATTTTGGTAATAGGAATTCTGGTTGCAGGCTTTACCAAAGCTTCAAGATTGGTTGGTGAATCGAGTTTGAGAATGGCAAGAAATCTTACTACAAGTTCTCGAGTTGCGAGTTTAGATGTTTGGTATTTTGGTATGAACCACTTTAGAAAGCGGTTTTTCAACTACAGAAGCTGTTGATAAAGCTGTGATTAATTCTTGGAATGACAATAACCCTCAAAATGTTTAAAAATTAAACGCTTTAGCGGGATAAAAAATGATAGCGCAAAGTTAACTTACAATCTAGCTCCATCTTCAAATGCCGCAAATACCAGCGGCCCAACTTATGTAAGAAAAGGTATCAATGGCCTTCCAACTCTGCTTTTCACAAATACCACGAACAGTTCTTATTGCTATGAGATTATAACAGCACTTTTACAACTTACATTGAAGACAATTCTACATACAGCAGCACGCCAACCAAAGTTGATACAGGAGAGTCAATTATTTTGGACCCCTATAAAGTAGGTCGATATAGTGAATGGGAAACGGAGAATATGGACATGGATATTTCCGAAGTAATTTTCTTTTCAGGCAGCCTATCTAAAAGAGATCTTAAGTTGGTCGAAGATTATTTAGGCAAGAAATATGACATTAAAGTAACTCACTAATTTTTTTCTCAATCTCGCTTTTATTTTCTTCAAACCATTTTTGCGCTGCAGAAAAATTGTGAAATTTTGAGGCCGAAATTTTTTCTTCTTCAGGCAATAAAATACTTTCTGGTGCTAGAATTAAAATTTCTCTTTGAGCTAAATCGCCGATAATGCTTATTCTGTTTAGCTTTGAGGCGTCACTTGAATTTTCCTCAATCCATTTTGCCGCATAAATTCCAATCAAATTATTTTCTAAATCTTTCATCATTTCTAAAGTAGAATCGGTTTTTGATTTAAAAATTAATTCAGCAATTTCATTGATTTTTCCTAAAAAAATTACGGAATTTTTTGCCATTTCTTCACTAAAATAAACCTTGCGAAATGCCCAGTAAAGTAAGCTTGCAGCATAAGCATGCTTTACTGCATTGGCGGTTTTTCTAGGCATCGATCTTTTTTCCACTTCCTTAAGCGCCACTTTCTCAAAAAATAAATCATTAGAAAGGGCCACAGAAATTTCTGCAAAAACCAAAAAAATGAAAATTATTAGAGTGCTATATTTTAGTTTTTTGGAAGTCATTGATTTGGTGAATTGGAAGAATGTAATCTATTTATTTTTTCAGATAAAATTTAAAAAACTAACAATAACAAATGGCTTTGAATTGGCAAAACGCTTCGCGCTAAATCTCTAATATTGCTCCTTTGGCCCATCTTACTGAAGAAGCGCGAGTTCATATTTACGCCGCCAAAGCTTTTTCATGGCGCGGAAAATTTAGCCTGCACACTTGTATTGCAACCAAAGAAAAAGATGTCGACAGCTATATAGATAATTTACCATGTTTTGCTTTGGGGGAACTTATTATGGAGACAGCGTGGTGGTAATTCAAAAAGATCTACCAGATCTCTATTGGTATGGCGCAAAGCCAGAGATGATTTTTTGTGCTGGTGGCAAAAAAGCTGAAGCAATGATTCCGCAAATTTACAAATCTGTAAATTCTTATCCTTACCAAAAATTTTATCGCGCTTATCCAGGGCCAAATAGTAACGCATTTATTTCTCATGCAATTCTCAGTGTAAAAGGCTTCAATATGTCTTTGCCCAATAATGCTATTGGTGAAGATTGGCTTTGCGGTAAAAAGTTTTTTGCAATTTCTGAATCATGAACTAGCTTGCAATTTTCACTCTACGCAATTTTGGGATTAATTGTGGGATTGCACGAAGGAATCGAAATTAATATCATCGGATTATCTTGCGGAATTGATTTTTTGCGCCCAGCTTTGAAGTTAGCAATAATTGAATTGGAAGAGTTGGACTTAAACAAATAAGTTAAGAATTTTTTTACGAAAAGTGACGGCAGAAATTGACACAGTGCGAGTCATAATAAAAAATTTCTGTAAAATTCTTTATTTATTAAAATTATATATTTATAAATCGCGCCTTCGCTAAAATTTAGCTCTTTAAAATCTTAGAAAACAAGGCATCAATGACTGAAACTGTTAAAATTATTTTCGTTTGTAAAGGGGAAAAAAAAGAATTCCAAGTTCCCGTAGGCACCACAGTTTTAGAAGCTGCGCATAATAACAACATCGACTTAGAAGGCGCTTGTGAAGGCTCTCTTGCTTGTTCTACTTGTCATGTAGTGGTTGAGGAAAGCTTCTATACAAAATTAGAAGCTCCGACTGAGGATGAAGAAGATATGCTTGATTTGGCTTTTGGTTTAACTCCAACTTCTAGATTGGGATGCCAAATTATTATGAGTAAAGAGTTAGACGGTCTTACCCTTGTGGTTCCGAGCGAAACTCGCAATGTTTCAATTAACAACTAAAAAATCCTAAATATGAGCAGAAGTTTTGTAATCAAATCGGCAATTGTCCTAGTAGTTTTGGTTTTAGTTCACAGTGTTTTCTGGTTCTTTAAAGCTGGACAACTTGAAAAGCAGGTAAATAATTTTATCAGCGAAAATAGTTCTCATATTTCTACTGGAGAACCAGTCGCAGTCTCAGGATTTCCACTATCTCAAAAAGTTACAATCAAAGACCTTAAATTCAGCATTCCAGGTCCATCAATCAGCAAATATCAAACTACAGTAAAACATTTAGAAGCTCATGCTGGTATTTTCAGCGGCAACTTCACGATTGTTCTACTTGATCAAACTACAGTTCAGGATGCGGAATCTAACATTTCAGGAGTTGTTGAATTTGCTAAAGATCCTGAAATCAGCTTAGTTGTTGCTGAGGGCGCGATTTCAAAATTCCTTTATCAAGATGGTGGTTTCAAAGTTGTAGATGCTGAGAAAAACATGATCTATAGCGCTTCTAGCACTATGTTTTCTTTCGAATCAGTTGCAGAAGAAGGAAAAGTTAAAAACAAAATCACTGCCAATATCAAAGACATGGAAGGCTTTGATGTGCTAAGTGTTTATAAAAATTATTCAGAAAAGAAAATTATCGACGGAATTAAAACTGGCGAAATTTCGGTTGGAAGCGCTAGCGCAACTTCAAGTGATTTAGCTGCAGCAGTTGCTCCAGGCGCTCTTTCTCCAAATGCAGCTCCAGCAACTCCAGCAGCAGCTGTTGAGGCTGTTGCAGCAGATGCGGCTCCAACTCCTGTTGCAGCTGAAACAGCTGACACTATGAAAACTGCGGACATGAAAGATGGTAAAGTTGTTGCAGATGCGACTCATTCAGCTTTAGCTGCTGAGGCTAAAGGTGATTCTAAATCAGCTCCAACTCCAGCTATTCCGAATGACAATAACAAAAGCAATTTTGCTTTAGATATTGAATATGAGTTAGTTCCAAATTCTAACGAACAACAATCTGCTCAAGCTCCAACTGATCCAACTCAAATCCAAGAAGTTCCTGCTCAATATAGCAAAGTTATCAAGCTTAATAATATTGAGCTTTCTAACTCTCTTTACAAAATCTCTTTGAATGGCCAAATGAGCACATTCCAAGATGATGCTATGCCTTCAGGATCAGTTACTGTGAAAGTAGAAAAAGTTGATAATTTGATCACTCACATTTCAGAAGGATTCAGCAAAATGCTTGATCAGAAAAAACCTGAAGTTGTGGCGGTTAATGATGTTCAGCCAGCAGTTGCTCCAGCTTCCGCTGATGCAGTGGTAGCTACAGTTTCTCCAACTCCAGCAGCTGTAGTTCCAGCTGATGCAGCGGCAGTTGTTGATGCTGTAAAAGTTGAAGATCCATATCAAAACTTCTTAAAAAGAGTTATTGCTAACTTGTCTGCAGTTTCAAAAGAGTTATCTCAAAAAAATCAATTGAGCCAAGGTGATGTGGCTGCTTTTGATGTTAGAAGAGAAAAAAATATCGAGTTTTTAATCAATGAAACTCCAGTTCGTGAAATTCTTGGAAAATTTTAATTAATGAAAATTTCTGAGATTTTAGCGCAAGCAAAAGATCAGTTAGAAAAATCGGGCGTGAGTAATAGTAAGTTAGATTCTCTAATTTTACTAACTCACGCCCTTTTAGTTTCTAAAGAGCATGTGATCTTTAATCCTGATTTAGAGTTGAGCCAAGATCAGAAAAAAAGCTTTTTAAGCCTTGTTGAAAGAAGAAGCGCGCGTGAGCCAATAGCTCATATTATTGGTAAAAGGGAATTTTACGGTCGCGACTTTTTTGTTACTAAGGATGTGTTAGATCCTCGCCCCGATTCAGAAAGCTTGATTGAGCTGGTCTTGAAAAAATTTCCCAAAAAAAATCAAAAAATTAGAATTTTAGAAATTGGTTCGGGTTCGGGATGTTTAGTAATTACTTTGTTGAAAGAGTTGCCAATAGCGCAAGCAATTGCTTTAGATCTTAGTGAAAAGGCTTTGAAAATTTGTAAGAAAAATGCTGATTTTCAAGAAGTTCAAGATCGTTTACAACTTATTAAATCGGATGTTTTTAGTGCTTTAAAAGAAAATGAAAAATTCGATTTAATCATTTCAAATCCGCCTTACATATCATCAACAGAGATTGAGGAATTGCATCCAGAGGTAAAAATTTATGAGCCAAGAATGGCTTTAGATGGTGGGTTTGATGGTTTGGATTTTTATCGACAAATCGCTAATCAATCGCAGAATTTTTTAGCACAAAATGCTAAAATAATTTTAGAAATTGGCTTTGGTCAAAGAGCAGATGTGGAAAAAATCTTTAATAAAGAAAATTATTTTCTTGAAGAGGTGAGGCAAGATTTGGCGTGCGTTGAAAGAGCGCTATGTTTTCAAATGAGTTCTAAAAACATTAACGAAGAATAAAGTGATAATTGTTGAGAATATTTCAAAAATAAAATCTGAAATTCAGAAAATATCTGATAAAAAAATAGCCTTCGTTCCAACAATGGGGGCTTTACATGACGGGCATTTGGTTTTGGTAAAAAAAGCGCAAGAAATAGCTGATATTGTGGTGGTGAGCATCTTCGTAAATAAGGCGCAATTTAATGATCAAAATGATTATAAAAATTATCCGAGACAGAATTTAGAAGACTTAAAAAAACTTGAAAATGCAGGCGTTGATTTGGTGTTTTTGCCTAGTGACGAAGAGATGTTTGCTGAGGATTTTGCCTTTAAAATTATTCCAACAAAATTAGTCGATTGTCTATGCGGAAGCTCGCGCCCTGGCCATTTCGATGGTGTGGCTTTAGTTGTGACCAAGCTGTTTAATATTGTAAAACCTGATATAGCAATTTTTGGCCAGAAAGATTTTCAGCAATTATCAATCATCAAAAAATTAGTCAGTGATTTAAATTTAGATGTAGAAATTTTTGCTCATGAAACTTTTAGAGAAAAAAATGGTTTGGCAATGTCTTCGCGAAATCAAAGATTGTCGAAAGATAATAAAATAAAGGCGGCGCAGATTTTTAAAATTTTATCTGAGATTAAAAATGAAGTCAGAAAAACCCCCAAAAATATAGACAAAATCTTATCAGAAAAAAGCCAAGAATTATTAAAAAACTCTTTTGAAAAAATTGATTATTTAGAAATTCGTGAAGAAAATAATCTCAAATTGATCAATGAATTTAATGATGAAAATCCAGCTAGGATATTCATTGCAGTTTATTTGAGCGGCATTAGATTAATTGACAACTTGCCCTTATAGAGCCTCTATTTTAAAGCTTTCTAGCGTTTTATTAAAAACTAATTTTTCTTCATATGATTTATATCATAGCTAGTAATGTCGGATTGGCTTTAATGATGATTATAGTTTATGGTCGATATTCTCGTTTAAAAATAACTTCTAGCAAAGAAGTCGGCGAATTAAGAAAAAAAATTGATAAAATTGCTGAAGAAGAACAAGTTGTAGAAAATAAATTTTTGCAACTTACCAAAGATGATGGAATTAAAGTGGAAGGATTGTTGCGCGAGATTGATGAACTTAGAAAAGACAAAGAAGTTGATATAAAATTAAAGCTAGAATTACAAAAACAACTTGAACTTGCTTTGCAAAAAGTTGAAGACACGCAAAAGAGAATGGAAGATTGGAAAATGATTCAAGATGGCGTGATGAAAGATTCTAAAGAAGCAATTTTGCGTGTGGGAAATGATCTTTATAAAAAGCTCAGCGAAAGCCATAAATTGGAAGCTGAGACCAATAAAAATATGATTGGCAGGGTTATCAAAAGCGTTTCAGAAAATATTGAAAAATTAACTTCTAAATCGCCAAAAAACGATCCTGAAAAAGAAGTTGCGGCATCGGAAAATCATGCAATTAAAATAGAATTGCCAGCAGCTAAATCGAATGTTGAAGATCCAACTAAAAAAATATTATTAGATTTGGTGATGACCATGAAAGCCAGTGGCCACATGGTTAATAGAGATTATTTTGTGCCAACAAATTTTGATGAAGAAAAAGCCAGAATGTTGTTATGCGAAATGGTATTTTTGCATAATAACGCCATTTACATTTTTGACTTTAAGGGCTGCCATTATTTAGCGGAATATGATCACTTAAAAGCTGAGAATAAAGCAGCAGCCGAAGAAGCTTTAAAACAAAAGCTCGATAAATATATCGACTACCTAAAAAATCCGAAATATCGTGAATCAATCTTAAAAGTTATGAGTTCAACTAAAGCTAAATTCGATAAGGTGATTATCGTTTTAGCTATTCCTTCAAAAGTTGAACTGCAAATTGTAAAAGAAATTAGATATTACGAAAAGGCTCGCGAGGCCGAATTAGAAGTGTTTGATATTGATGTAATTAATAATCTTGTTTTGTAAATGACTGACCAAATTCAATTGCCACATATTGCTAAAAAAGCTCCTTTCAAAATTGATGTTGAGGCTGGTAAAAAATATTTTTGGTGTTCTTGCGGTCTGTCTGTGAATCAGCCATTTTGCGATGGATCTCACAAAGCCCATAAAAAAGAAGATGGCACTAGCCTAATGAAATCGGTAGTTTTTGAAGCTAGTGAGAATGTAACAATTCGTTTTTGCGGATGTAAACACAGCAAAACTGGCGTTATCTGCGACGGATCTCATAATTCCCTTTAAATGTCCAAAGAAAAAAAATCTCCCCGCGCTAATATTTCAGGACTTCTAGATCTTTGGCCTTTTTTTAGGCCTTATCTTAAAAGTATTTTGATAGCGCTTTTAGCACTTCTGATTACTGCCGTGACAATCTTATTTTTCGGTAAGGCGATTAAATATATGATTGATTATGGTTTTTCTCAGCAAAATTCCTTGTTCCTGAATTTAGTTTTGTTGGCCTTCATTGCTGCCACAATAGTGATGGCGGTTGCTGGTTATTACAGATCTAGTTTGATCAATGCGGTTTCAGAAAAAGCCATCGCAGATTTGCGTAAAAAAGTTTATGCTCACACCATCAACATCTCGGCAGAGTTCTTTGAAGTATTCAGAACTGGCGATGTAATTTCGCGTCTCACGGTGGATACAACTTTGCTTTACAGTATCATTAGCAACAGCGTGTCTTTCTTGCTGCGCAACTTTGTGCTTTTCATTGGCGGAATCTGTTTTTTATTCTTCACCAGCCTTAAACTCACTATCATTTCTCTAGCGTTAATTCCGTTGGCCATTGCGCCAATCATCATAATGGGTCGTAAAATCAAAAAGCTTTCAAGCGAATCGCAAGAAGCCATGGCTTCAGTTGGAGCGCATATTGAAGAGACAATTAATGGCATAAAAACCATTCAATCTTATTTGTGCGAAGAAAAAGAAATTAAGAATTTTTCTGAATTTGTCGATGATTCTTTGGTCGTTTCTTTGAAGAAAATTTCTCTCAGAGCAATTTTAGTTGCGCTAGTAATTAGCTTTTCTTTCTGCGGGATTGCGGTTGTTTTATGGGTTGGTGGCCAAGATGTTTTGGTGGGCAAGATGAGTTCTGGGGACTTATCTTCTTTCATTTTTTATTCGGTCATCACCTCAACTTCTTTAGTGGCTTTAAGTCAAATTTCTGGTCAATTGCAAAGCGCTTCGGCGGCATCAGCGCGAATTTTCGATTTACTTGGGATTGAATCTCCCGTCAAAGAAAGTGAGATTTTGCAAGAATTTTTACCACAAAAAGATATCAGCATTTCTTTTGATAAGGTGAGTTTTTCTTATCCAAGTCGTAAAGATTTTGCTGTGTTAAAGAATTTCGATTTGCAAATAAAACCAGGTGAAAAAATTGCTATCATCGGATCAAGCGGAACTGGTAAAAGCACGGTTTTACAGCTGTTGTTGCGTTTTTATGATGTTAGCTCGGGCGCAATTTTTTTAAATGACATTGATATTAAATCGCTTTCTTTTGCTGATCTGCGTCATAATTTTTCTTATATTTCGCAAGATTGTTTTATTTTTTCGGGCACCGTTTTCAACAATATTGCTTATGTGGATAAAAATATAACTGAAGCACAAGTTCAGAGAATTATTGACGAAAATTCTGCACTACATTTTATCAATAATTTACCACAAAAACTTCACAGTTTTGTGGGTGAAAAAGGCATTAAATTATCGGGCGGCGAAAGACAAAGAATTGCCATTGCGCGAGCTATTATCAAGGATTCTCCAATTTTGCTTTTAGATGAAGCAACTTCAGCTTTAGATAATCATAATGCCAATATTATTTATCAGGCAATTTCCAATCTTTCTAAAGATAAAACTGTAATCACTATTGCTCACAAACTTTCTGCAATCAGCTCTTCAGATCGCATAGTTTTTATCAAAGATGGCGAAATTGCGGAAATTGGTAAACATCAAGATTTGATTATCAGAGAAGGTCTTTACCGAAAAATGTATGAAGCGGAAGTGGCGAAAATTATTTAGGTTTTTGCCATCCTGTCATTTCGAGTGCAGCGAGAAATCTCATGATCCTAGCGGATGAACTCATGAGATTTCTCGCTACGCTCGAAATGACAAGGAGATGAAAAATTAGTGAAATCAAGATCATAAATTGACATCTAAATTTTTTCCCTCTAGAAAACCGCGCTCTTTTGCGGAAATAAATTTTGCAAAAGAAACGACCTTGTTTTTGGGGAGAAGTGGCCGAGTGGTCAATGGCAACAGACTGTAAATCTGTCCGCGTAAGCGTTCGCAGGTTCAAATCCTGCCTTCTCCACCATTCCCTTCCGCTTACGCTACGCTACAGCGCGATTAATTCGCTGAAGTAGTTAAAGTTGTGAAGCGGGCAAAGCCGCGCTGTAGTAAAGCGCAGCGAAACATAAGCGGGTGTAGCTCAACGGTAGAGTTCCAGCCTTCCAAGCTGGCCGTGAGGGTTCGATTCCCTTCACCCGCTCCAAATTTTCACAAGCTTTTTTCTTCTAGATAAACTCCCTTCTTGCTTAACAAATCAAATCTACTCTACTTTTAAATCTTTACGATTTATCCGCGCGTCCCTTGAAATTAAAGCCTCAAGAATCTCGCAACTTTTCAAAAAATACCTTCAGATAATGAGTTTTAAAATTGTTAAAAAACAATTTGATGTAGTGATCATAGGCTCCGGCGGAGCGGGTTTAATGTCGGCTTTGTCTTGTCTCGAATCTGGCATTAAAAATATTGCCATCATTAGTAAAGTTTTACCAAGCAGCAGTCACACGGTTTCGGCGAAAGGTGGAATTAATGCGGCTTTAGGAAATTCTGAGGAAGATGATTGGAAATGGCATGCTTTTGACACGATTAAAGGTGCGGATTATTTAGCAGATGTAGATGCGGTGGAATTGCTTTGTAGAAACGCGCCAAGCGCTATTCTAGATCTCGAAAAAATGGGCGTGGTATTTTCACGCGACGATGCAGGAAAAATCGCACAACGCGCTTATGGCGGACAAACTAGCAATTTTGGCAAGGGCAAAATTGCCAAGCGTGCTTGTTATTCTAAGGATAAAACTGGTCACACAATTCTGCACAGCCTGCACGAACAATCTTTAAAAAAAGGTGTAAAATTTTTCAGTGAATTTTTTGTAACTGATCTTTTGATAACTAAGGAAGGCTGCCACGGCTGCTTGGCTGTTGATATGAATGCTGGAGAAATTGTAATTTTTGAAAGCTCTTTGGTAATTCTAGCGACAGGCGGTTACAGCCAAATTTATCAAAACACCACCTCATCACTAATTTGTACAGGTGATGGCTCAGCACTTGTTTTTAAAGAAGGCTTACCACTTCAAGATATGGAATTTGTGCAATTTCACCCGACGGGAATTTTTGGTTATGGCTTTTTGATTACTGAGGCCGCAAGAGGTGAGGGCGCTTATTTGCTGAATTCGGAAGGTAAAAGATTCATGGAAAATTATGCGCCAAACATGATGGAGTTGGCGTCAAGAGATGTGATTTCTCAAGCCATGGCTAGAGAAATTTATGAAGGAAGAGGATGCGGCGAAAATGGCAATTATTTGCATTTAGATTTGCGACATATGAGTGATGAAGTTTTGGATAGCAAGCTTCCAGGTGTGATAGAATTGGTTAAAAATTTCTCTCGAAAAAACAAAGAAAAACTTGATGTAAAAAAAGATTTAATACCAGTTGCGCCATCGGCTCATTACACAATGGGAGGCATTGCAACTAATCTTGATTGTATGGTTGTTGGGGTGAATGAAAAAGAAATAGCAGGCCTGATGGCAATTGGTGAGACGGCTTGTGTTTCGGTGCATGGTGCTAATCGATTGGGATGCAATTCTTTGTTAGATTTAATTGTGTTTGGAAAAATTTCTGGACAAAAAGCGCCAGAAAAAATTGCTCAAAAATTCAAAAATAATGCCGAAAAAATTGCCGCTGAAAAAATAGAAAATTTACAAAAGATATTTGATAGAAATACGGCAGAAAGCACTTCAGGCGCAAATATTTTTGATCTGAAAAATAAATTACAAGAACTTAATGAAAAAAATCTGGGAGTTTTTCGTAATCAAAATTTGCTGACAAATCATCTAAATCAGCTGGAAAAAATTTCCGAAAAATTCCAGAAAATTGCTCTCAAAAATAAAAGCCTATCTTGGAATGATGAATTGGTGAGTTATTTGGAATTGGAAAATCTCTTATTAAATTCTTGGGCCACAGCTTTGGCTGCGATTAATCGCAAGGAAAGTCGTGGTGCGCATTATCGCAGCGATTTTGAAAAAAGAGATGATGAAAATTTTTTATGTCACAGTTTGGTGCGTTTGAAAAGCAGCCTTAAAAAATTAACACAAAATGAGCTAGAATTTATGACTAGAAGAGTCAGAGTTGAGTCTGATATTTTAGAATTAAATTTAGTTCCGCAAATCAGGAAATATTAAACCAACCCCAAGTCCCAAAATAAAATGAGATATAGCGCAAATTTAAACATCATAATGAAAGCGGTTGAAAGAGCTGCGGCCCGGACACCTCGTGATTTTATCGAGCTTGAAAATCTACAAACCAATCCAATATCTGCCAGCAAGTTTGCTAATGCTTGTTACAATAAAGTTAAACAAACTTTGGCTGAAGATTTAATGAAATTTCGACCTGATTATAATTTGATTTTTTCGGATGGAGAAAAAGTCATTGTGAATAAAGATGCTGAATATTCTTACACAATTTTTGCCATTGATGGTTTGGTAAATTTATCGCGCTCAAGCCCACATTTCACAATTTCTGTGGCTTTGGAACATAGAAATGAAGATGGTGAAAAAGAATCAATTGCGGTGGCGATTAATAATTTGATGGCTAATGAAATTTATTATTGCGAGAAAGGTTTTGGTGCTTATGCCAGCAATCGCCGTTTACGCGTTTCGAAAAGACCAATCAGCGATACTTTTATTGTGGCTGCGGAAAATTTTGATTTCTCGAAAGATGCTTTAATCAAAGATAAAGTGAAAAATCTTTCACCAAGAACTTATGGTTGCAGAACTTTGGATATTTCTTATTTATCTGCTGCGAGACTTGATTTGGCGGTGTTTAAAAATAATGCAGATTATGAATTAATGAAGCCATTTACGCTTTTAATTCGTGAAGCTGGTGGAAAAGTTGTGGAAAAAGGTGATTTGGTTTTTGCGAGTAATGGTTTGATTGAGTTGTAGCTAAATAGCGCCAAAACTTCCACTTAAACCGCTGGTTTCGAAATCCCCTCAACCGAAGGTTTAAGAGCTGTTTGCAGTAGGATAGAATCTAGATAGTTAAATATAAAATTAAGGATGTAAAAAAATGCAATTTATTGATGAAGCAAAAGTTTATTTACAAGCTGGTGACGGTGGTAATGGATCTTCAAGTTTTAGACGCGAAAAATTTATTCCACGCGGCGGTCCAGATGGTGGAGATGGAGGAAGAGGTGGAAGCATTATTTTAGAAGCAGTTAAGGATTTAAACACATTGATCGATTTTCGTTTTCAACAGCATTTTATTGCTAAAAACGGAATCAAAGGTCACGGCGCTAACAAAAATGGGCCGTCGGCTGATGACATGATTTTGAAAGTTCCTGTTGGCACGCAAATTTTTTCTGAAGATGAAAGTAAACTTTTAGCCGATATGAAAGTTGACGGCGAAAGATTTATAGTTTCAAAGGGTGGCCGCGGTGGTCTTGGAAATAGCAACTTCAAAAGTTCAATCAATCGTGCTCCAACTTATGCACAAAGTGGTGAAGAAGGTGAAAAAGTTTGGGTGAATTTAAAATTAAAACTGCTTTCTGATGCTGGGCTTTTGGGCATGCCAAATGCAGGAAAATCAACATTTTTGGCGGCAACTACTAGAGCAAAACCAAAAATTGCCGATTATCCATTCACAACTTTAAAGCCACAGCTTGGTGTGGTTTACATTGATGCTTATGAATTTGTTTTGGCAGATATTCCTGGTTTAATCGCTGGAGCCAGCCAAGGAAAAGGTCTTGGAGACCGCTTCTTAAAGCATGTGGAAAGATGCGGCGTGATGTTGCATTTAATTGATGGATCTGAAGAAGATGTGGTGTTGAATTATGCAACAATTAGACAAGAGCTTGAAGGATACAGCCCTGAACTTCTTGAAAAAGACGAAGTGATTGCGATCAATAAAATAGATCTTTTGGACGAAGAAGAGCTTAAAGAAAAAACTGATGCGCTAAAAGCTTATTTGAAAAAAGAAGGCAAAAAAAGACCAAAAATTTTCACTATTTCAGGCGCAACTTCTAAAGGTGTGAAAGAAGTCTTGCGTGAACTTTATAAGAAAATTGCAGAGCATCGCGCTGCAGAAGAAGCGGCTGAACAAGCTGAACTGAATGCGCAAGAATAATTAAAAAATTACAGATGGTTAAAAAAACTAAAAATATCGGTGCAGCTTTAATTACGGGAGCAGCCAAGAGAATAGGGCGTGAAATTGCTTTAAACTTGGCGGCTCACGGCTATGATATTGCAATTAGTTATAATAAATCGGAAGAGACGGCGAAAAAATTAGCTGCAGAAATTGAGAAAAAATTTGCAGTGCGCTGTGAGATTTTTCAAAGCGATTTGACTGAAAAAGATGCATCAAAAAAACTGGCTTTGGAAGTGATAAAAAAATTTCCTAAATGGAATTTACTGATCAATAACGCTTCGATTTTTAATAAATCAAAATTCTTATCTGCACCAGACAGCGAGCTGTTTGACAATCTTAATATTCATTTTATTTCGCCATTAATTTTAGCTAAAGAATTTACTAAAAATGTGGCAGCTAAAAAAGTTAAAAACGCTCAGATCATCAACATGATTGATAAAAATATTGCGCGTTTTGACACTAGTTATTTTTACTATCTTTTAAGCAAAAAAAACTTGGCCGAACTTACTAAAATGCTGGCTGTTGAATTAGCGCCGCAAATTAGAGTTAACGGTATCGCGCCTGGTTTTATCTTGAACAGCATTGATGAAAAAAATCCATCACAAGAAACACAAAATTTAATCAAAAAAATTCCTCTGCAAAGCAAAGGCGAAATTGAAAATATTTGGCAAGCAGTTGAGTTTTTACTGAATAATAATTTTATCACTGGACAAATTCTTTCTATCGACGGAGGAGCGTCCTTAAACCATGCAGGATAAACAGAAACAAGATCAAGGAGTATTGGGAATTTTTGCTGGGCTTGGAATTTTGCCGCAAATGTTGATCGAAGATTGCCAAAGAATGGGCCGCAAATTTTTTATATTTTTGCTAGAAGGTGAAAATTATGAAATTGATTATTCGCCTTTCAGCCCAGTAAAACTGTGCTATGGTGAGGTTGAAAAATTTCTTTCTATAGTTCGCGCTAACGAAATTAAAGATTTGGTTTTTATTGGCGCTGTCACAAAACCAAATTTCTCATCACTGAAAGTTGATAAAAGAGGCGCGCTTTTGCTGACTAAAATTCTTGCTAGCAAAATTTTGGGAGATGATGCAGTTCTAAGGGCAGTGATTAAATTTTTTGAAAAAGAAGGTTTAAAAATTATTCCGATTAATCAATTGCTGAAAGATTTAGCGCCGAAGAAATCAATATTAAGTAAGTTGCATCCAAGCAAAGAAGAAATGCTGGATATTGAAATTGCGGTGAGAGCTATCAGAGCGATGTCGTATTTTGATATTGGCCAAGCTGTTGTGGTGGCGCAAAAACAAATCATCGCAGTTGAAGCTTTAGAAGGCACCGACAATATGATTTCTAGATGCGCGGGGCTAAAAGTTGAATATAAAGAAGGCGCGATTTTAGTGAAATTGAAGAAAGCTAAGCAATCTGCAAAAGCTGATTTGCCAACGATTGGTGTGGATACGATTAAAAATTGCAATGCAGCTGCGATTAAAGGAATTGCGATTCAGGCAGGGGCCACCCTGATTGTGAATAAGGAAGAGGTTTTGAGATTGGTTGATGAGCTGGGGATGTTTTTGATTGCGATTTAACAAAACCGTCGGTTGAGGGGAGTCGAAACCAGCGCAGGGGTTCCTGCTGCGGAGAAAATGCGCGGCAAAGAGCATCCGCTGGTTTCGACTCCTCTCAAACGGCGGTTTTCCTCCCAAAAACCCCAAAGAAAATCTTAATCATCGCCGCGCCAAAAATCATAGCACATCCCAGCCACATCAAGTAAATAAAGGGCTTGGTGTAAATTCTTAAAGCATAAAAATCATTCTCATCTTTCTGTCCTAAAACTAAATAAAGATCGCCGAAAAATCCTGTCTTAATTGAAGCTTCGTTAGTGGTTTGATTAGAGATTGGATAATAACGAAGTTGCGGTGTTAGCGTGGTATAATGTTCTCCATCTTTTTTAACCTCAAATAAACCGCCTCTGGATAAGAAATTGGGGCCAATTGCATAGTCGATGTCATCAAATTTTATTTGGTAATTTCCAATTAGCACTTCCTCACCTTGGCGAATATTTATTTCTTTAGTTAGGCCAAAAGATGAAGTTAAAACAATGCCGATAATTATCAGAGTGAAACCAAGGTGAGCGGCCGTTACAGGAGCATTTGCGATAGATTCTAAAGAAAAAATTCTTTGTGAAAAACTTAGATTCTTTTTTTGCAAAAGAATTTTTGCGAAAAATAAAATTGTTAAAATTGCCGCAAAAATTGCTAAGAATAAAATTGTTATTTGCAGAAAATCGATGGGTTTTTCGTAGAAGAAAACCAAAGAAGTTAAAGCTGCCGAAAGCACACAAAGCAATGAATTAGAACGATTGATGATTTTTTCTTTAGGGGTTTTTGAAGAATAATTTAAAGAATAAGAGATGCCTAAAAAAACCAAAAAAGGCACAATCAAAAATCCGAATAATTTATTGTAATAATCAGGGCCAATAGAAATAAATTGGTCGAAAAAACTTTGAGAAAAAATTGGGTAAAGAGTTCCTAAAACCACGATGAATAAGGCCAGAACCAGAAAATAATTATTCACCAAAATCGCGCCATTTTTTGACCAAAAATGAAAGGCGATTTTTTTATTTTCTAACTTGCCAACCTTATTTCCAAAAACCAATAAACCGATTCCGCCAATCAGCAAAATTAAAGCGATGACGAAAAATCCGCGCTTGGCATCAATGGCGAATGAATGCACGGAAGTTAAGATTCCAGAGCGGGTTAAGAAAATTCCAAGCAAACATAAAACGAAGCTGAGAATTGATAAAAATGCGATCCAACTTTTGAAAATTTCTTTTTTTTCTAAAGATTTTAGACAGTGAACTAAAGTGGTTGCGGCAATCCAGGGCATTAAAGAAATATTTTCTACAGGATCCCAAAACCAATATCCGCCCCAACCAAGTTCGCGATAAGCCCACCAAGAGCCAAGACCAATTCCTAAAGTCAAAAAACCCCAAGAAAAAAACAGCCAATTTTTTAAATGTTTGGCAAAAAGTTCATCCATTCTTTCGGTGAGAAGTGCGGCAATAGCAAAAGAAAAAATTAGCGAGAAGCCGATATATCCAGTGTAAAGCATTGGCGGATGCATGGCAAGACCAATATCTTGAAGCACTGGATTTAAGCCAAGGCCACTTTCTGGAGTAGGAAATAATCTGGTAAAAGGGCTAGAAGTGAAAGCGGTGAAAGCTGAAAAAGCAGCGATGATGATCGATTGTGAAGAGATGATTATGAGCTTTTGCGGCAAATTAATTTTGCTTAAAAAAGAGAAGGCCAAAGTGTAGCCCGAAAGAATGGTGATCAGCAGCAGCATTGATCCTTCATGATTTCCCCAACTGCCCGAAATTTTATAAATTAGCGGCTTTAAATGATGAGAGTTTTGGTAAACATTTGCGACCGAATAATCGGAAATGATGAAGGAAAAAATTAGACAGAGCTGTGCAAAAAAAGCGCAGAAAAAAATGAGTAGAATTAAAATTTGTGAAATTTTTTCTAACTCAGAATTTTTTAATAATCTTTGTGGAGCCTTTAGTTTTCTTAAGGAAGCAAAGTTGAAAAAAGGCAAAAATATACTGATCGAAAAAACCAGTAATAATAACGCAAAGCCAATAGTTGGGGCCATTTTTAAACTCTTTTAGAAATAAACTCTTTTACCACATCAATATTATTTCCCAGAACCGTAAATTCTTCTTTTCTATCAAAAAGATCTTTCAAGAAATTTGGTAATTTTGGCTTAAGCGCGCCAGCTGCAATAAACGCTTCAGGGAATTTAGCTGGATGAGCGGTGGCCAAAGTCACAACCAATTCATTTTGGTAAGATTTGCTTTTGATAAAGCTGTTGCTGGCCGCCACACCAATGGCGCTGTGTGGATCTAAAATTTCGCCAGTTTTGGCAAAAATTTCACCGATTTTTTCTTTAGTTTGCTCGTCGGTGAAAGCGTAAGAATCGAAATCTTTTTTGATTGTATCTAAAACATCTTGGCTAACTTTTAAGCTTCCAAGTCTTTCAAATTCTTTCATCAGTTCGGGCATTTTTTCTTCTAATTTTCTTTCTTTGTGAGCATCAAAAAGCAATCTTTCAAAATTGCTAGAAACCTGAATATTCATGCTTGGAGAGGTGGTTTCTTGTAACTCGCTGCGGCTATAATCATTATTTTGAATGAAGCGATGCAATATGTCGTTTGAATTGGTTGCGACAATTAATTTGCCAATATTGAGGCCCATTTTTTTTGCCAAAAATCCAGCATAAATATCACCGAAATTTCCCGTCGGAACGGCGAAAGAAATTGGGTTTTTTTCATTAGCGCCAAGGCGAGAAGCAGCGTAGAAATAATATACTATTTGCGCCATGATGCGGGCAAAATTAATTGAATTTACGGCCACCATTTTTTTGCCATTTAAAAATGCTTGATCACCAAACATTTTTTTTACCACGGCTTGGCAATCATCAAAATTTCCTTCTAAAGCAATATTGAAAACATTTTTAGCCAGCACCGAAGTCATTTGTTTTCTTTGAACTTCTGAAACTTTGTTATGTGGATGTAAAATAAAGATTGAGGCATTTTTGCTATGCATGCAGCCTTGAATTGCGGCAGATCCAGTGTCTCCAGAAGTTGCGCCTATGATAACAATTTTTTGGTTTCTTTTTTGTAAGAAATAATCGAGTAAATTTCCTAAAAATTGCAAAGCGAAATCTTTGAAAGCCAAAGTTGGGCCATGAAATAATTCTAGTAGAAATTCATTTTCGCTAATCTGTTTTAAAGGCGCGATGGCGGTGTGAGAAAAATTAGCGTAAGATTTGGCGATGATTTTTCTGTAAGTTTCGCCGTCAATTTCATTGTTTACGAAATGTTCAGTAACTTCAAAAAATAATTCTTGGTAAGACATTTTTTTCATTTGCGAGATTTTTTTCTCGTCAAATTTTGGTAAAAATTCTGGAATATAAAGTCCGCCATCACTTGCAAGGCCTTGCAAAACAACTTCTTCAAAAGATAGAGACGGAGCAGAAAGGCGAGTTGAGATAAATTTCATGGCAATATTGTGCTTATTTTCGTTAAAGGCGGATATAAATAGTGGAGATGGTTTAAAAGTTTGATTTTTTGCTGATCTCTTCTTAGTTTAAGAAAGATTTTCTAGTCGCCAAAAGCAAATAAGTCAAATATTTGAGTCAAAATTAAAATTCTAAAATGCCCAAAATTACTGAACAACAATCCGATCAGAAGCCAGACTATCTATATCGCAGCGGCGTTGGAATTGTTATAATCAATAAGGAAAAAAAGATTTTTGTGGGGAAAAGAATTGATAATCATTCTGATTCTTGGCAAATGCCACAAGGCGGGATAGATGCTGGAGAAAGCGAAGATGAGGCGATGGTTCGTGAGTTAAAAGAAGAGACGGGAATTTGCGCTAAAGATATAAAAATTATCAGCAGAAGTGAGCAACATCATTACTATAATTTACCCTATAAGTTACAAAAAAAATTTTGGGGCGGCAAATATTTGGGCCAGAAGCAAAGATGGTATTTGATTGAATATATTGGCGAAGATTCGGCAATTAATGTGAAGACTGAAGATCCAGAATTTTCAGAATGGAAATGGATTGAGAAGGAAGATATTGTGAATGAAATCGTTTCCTTCAAGCGCGAGCTTTATGAAAATATAATTAGTGAATTTTTGGATCTCTTAAAATAATGGCAAATAGCGAAATAAATTTTTACCAATGTTTTGAAACACTCGCCAGATCAGTCGCGCCCTTGTTGCTTAAGGTTTTGGAAGAAAATAAAAAGGTTTTGATATATTCTAATCAAACTCAAATTAAAGAGATTGATGACACGCTGTGGAGTTATGGCAAAAATAAATTCATTCCTCATATCACAATTTTCGACAAGGATTTTGATTTAAAAAGACAGCCGATTTTAATTTCTAATAAAGAAGAAAATTCTAATGACGCAGATTATTTGGTTTTAACTGAACCAGCTTCAGAAAGCTTCGTTTCAGGATTTTCTAGAGTTTTTTACTTTTATGATGCGCTTCGAGCAGAGGAGGCGAAGAAGTTGGCGAAGAAATATAAGCCGCTGGCTAGTAAGTTTGAATCTTACAAGAAGGATGATGTTAAATGGGTGAAGAATCCGCTTTAGTAAATTATTAGATAATGCGTTTTTGCTCCCTCCTTAAAAAGGGATGAGCTTTAGATCGAGTTCGAATTATTTACTAATAAACACCGCCTGAATCTTCCTTTCCTCCGTATTCGCATTATCCTTCACCACAAAATCAATAAAGTTTCTGCCTTCAATATTCTTATCCAAAAATTCTTTCGGCAAAGTTGTGTAGATTTTGAAAGTGCCAACTGAGTCAGGACCAACTGGTAAATTATTTGCTTCATTTCCTTCATAAGATTGCACTTTAAAAGAAGCCTCAATGGGAGAGGCAATGCTTAAAGTGAAAATCTTATCTTCGTGAGTTTTATTGAGAATTTTAATGATGTAACCATTTCTAATGCTGCCATCAGAAAGAGTTACGAATATCGGATTGCGATCAGGAATAATATCCATTTCTAGCTTAGATTTTGAAGCCAAATTAAAAATCATAAAGCCGCAAGTAATTGTTAAAATCACTCCATAATAAAAGGTTCTCGGTTTTAAGAATCTGAATTTATTTTTAGCACTTGGATTTAATAAATTTTTCTCAGTGTCATATCTAATCAGGCCTTTTGGGCGGCCAATTTTTTCCATGATATTGTCGCAGGCATCAATACAAAGTCCGCAGGCGATACATTCCATTTGCAGCCCATTTCTAATATCAATTCCCGTCGGGCAAACCACCACGCATTGTTTGCAATCAATACAGTCGCCCCGATTATCAAAGCTTTCACCAGTTTTAAGCTTTTGGCGAGGTTCGCCACGCTTTTCATCATAAGTGATAATTAAAGTTTCCGAGTCAAACATCGCCGATTGGAAGCGCGAATAAGGACACATATAAGTGCAAACTTGTTCACGGGCAAAACCAGCCATCACATAAGTTGAGGCAGCAATTCCGATAATCCATCCTAAAATTTCCCAATCAAATTCTAGATTGTAGAAGCTTTTTACCAATTCAAAAGAATCGGTGAAATAGCAAACAAAGCCAAAGCCAGTAATAATTCCGATTAAAATCCAAACTGCGTGAGTGAGAGATTTTTTATAGATTTTTTTGAAATTATTTTTGCGATCTAAAATAATTCTTTCATTGCGATCACCCTGAAGAAATCTTTCAATGACTATAAAAATATCAGTCCAAACCGTTTGAAAGCATGCATATCCGCACCAAATTCTTCCAAATAAAGAAGTGACAAAAAACAATCCAATAGCGGCGATGATTAAAATTCCCGCTAAATAATAAGTTTCTTGCGGCCAAATTTCGATAAAGAAAAAGTATAATTTATTGCTGGAGAAATCGATCAAGATGGCTTGGTCTGGAGCGCTGACGCCCCGATCATAACGCAAAAATGGCGAGAATAAATAGATGCTTAAAAAGATGAAATTGAGGATGTTTTTTAATTTTCTGAAACGCCCTTTTACAGCTTGAGGAAAAAGTCTTTTTCTAGCTTCAAATAATTTCATGGGAAGTTTGGGGATGGAATTTTGCTAACTAATGCGCTGTCTAACTCACTGTAATCTCTAGCGCAAGCGAGAGATCTCTTTAAATTTTGCTGATCAACTCATGAGATCTCTTGCTTGCGCTCGAGATGACAATCATTGTAAGATGAGTGGTTTATAAATCTTTCATAAAATGAAATCCACGAATGTAAAAACTTTCGCGATAATAAAGAGAATGGGATTTTTTATTTTCAGTGTAGGAATCTAAAACAAATTTTTTACATCCTAAACTGCGGCCAATTTTTTCAGCAGCGTGCATAAGTTCACTTCCCACGCCAAGACTGCGGCTATCTTTGTCCACCACCAAATTTGAAATTTGTAAATAGCGACCGCAATAAAGCATCAGCAAAACAAAATAGCCGCAAACACCAACCATTTTGTCGCCAGAAAAAGCGCAGATCATTTTGAAATTACTTACTTGAATCATCTCTTCCACATAAGCGCGATAAGTTTTTTCATCCATTTCCTTATACATTTGCGTAACCAGTGGATAGGCCGCCATCATTTCGTCAAGGCTATCTAGCTGTTTTATTGTTAAGTTTTTAACAATTGTTTTGGCCATTATTTGCAATTTTTTAATTGTTCAGCGAGTTGTGCCGCCCAATAAGTAACAGTTCCCGCGCCAAGACAAATTATCATATCGCCTTCTTTAATAAGGCCTTTAAGAGTTTGGGCCAAATCTTTTTCGCTGCCTAATTTAATTACATTTTTGTGACCAGATTTTTTAATTCCCGCCACCAAATCATCTTGAGAAGCGCCAGCAATTGGCTCTTGCCCAGCTGAATAAATATCAGCAACAATCACGCAATCAGCTTCCACAAAAGCACCGCAAAAATCATTAAATAAATCTTTAACTCTGCTATATTTGTGAGGTTGAAAAACCGCGTAAACTTTATGATCTTTTGTAAGATTTTTTGCGGTTTGAAGTGTAGCTTTAATTTCGGTTGGATGATGAGCGTAATCATCAATAATTACCGCGCCTTCAAATTCACCAACCTTAGTGAAACGGCGCTTCACACCATCAAAAATCGCTAAAGCTTCTTTAATTTTTTCATCGGAAATTTTTAAGAAATCGGCAATAGCAATCGCTACCAAGGCGTTGCTGGCATTATGGAATCCATAAACGGGCATTTTGATATTTTCAATCACGCGGCCATTTTTAAAAGTCACATCAAAGCTTAATCCTTTGGCGTCCATCTTGATATTTTTGCCAACTAAATCTGCGTCTTTCGGACCATTTTTATGGATTGAATAACTAACCAGATTTTTATGTGTATCTTTTAATTTTAGATAAAGTTTTTCTGCTTCCACATCATCTATACAAATAGCGCACATTCCATTTGCTGGAATTTGAGTGACATATCTTTCGAAGTAAGATTTTTGCACTTCAAAACTGCCGCCATATCCTTTAAATTCTAAATGTTCAGGCTCAATATTTGTAACTGCGCCAATGAAGCTTGGAAGATCTACGAAGCTGGCATCTGATTCATCTGATTCTGCAACCAAATATTCACCTTTGCCGCTTTTAGAATTGCTGTGAAAATAGTGAATTACGCCGCCATTAATTACGGTTGGGTCAAGCCCTGCAATTTCAAGCATCAAAGAAGTCATTCCCGTGGTGCTGGTTTTGCCATGAGTTCCGGCAATTGTAATGCCTTTTTTCTCAGCCATAATTTGGGCTAATAAATTAGCGCGAGTGATGATGGGAATATTTTTTTCCTGCGCCGCCAAAATTTCAGGATTATTGCCTTTGATGATTGAAGTTTGCACAATTAGCGCCACATCATCACTGATATTTTCTGCTTTATGACCAACAAAATATTCCACACCTTTTTCGCGCAATTTTGGAGTCAAATAATTTTCCGCCATGTCAGAACCTTGCACTGCAATATTTGCATCGCGTAAAATGAAGGCTAGCGCGCTCATGCCAATGCCGCCAAGGCCAATAAAGTGGACTTTACCAGTTGGATGCCCAGAAGAATTAGGCTTTAAATCTTGAAAATTCATTTGATTTTTTTTGCAAAGTTGAATGCTTAAATAAGCAGTGGAGAGAATGAAGTGACTGGGTATAAAATGAAGTAGATTATTTTAAAACAAAAATTTTGTGAAAATGAATAGAAAAAATATCGACCAAATTTTTAGCATTTGGCAGCGTGAAAATCCTCATCCAAAAACCGAACTTATTTACAGCAATAACTACACGCTTTTAGTGGCGGTGGTGCTGTCGGCGCAAAGTACTGATATTGGTGTGAACAAAGCAACTGAGGCGCTTTTTAAAATTGCCGATAGCCCACAAAAAATGTTAAAATTGGGCGAGGCAAAATTGAAGAAATATATCAACACAATTGGGCTTTATAATGGTAAGGCAAAAAACATCATCGCCTTGTCGGAAATTTTGATTGAGAAATTTAATTCTGAAGTGCCAGAAGATTTTGAAGCGCTGCAAAGTTTACCTGGTGTGGGCAGAAAAACTGCGAATGTAATTTTGAACTGCGCTTTTGGCCATCTAACAATGGCTGTCGATACTCATGTGTTTCGTGTTTCTAATCGCATTGGTTTTGTGCATGAGCCAGATGTTTTAAAAACGGAGTTGGCTTTGTTAAAAGCAATTCCAAAGAAGTGGATGACACATGCCCATCATTGGTTGATTTTGCACGGAAGATATGTTTGTCAGGCGCGCAAGCCGAAATGTGGGGAATGTAAAATAAGTGAGTTTTGCGAAGCGTTTAAAAAAAACGCCGGTTGAGCGGAGTCGAAACCAGCTGATGCTCTTGCCGTGAAGCTACTCCGCGACAGGAACCTTCCGCTGTTTTCGACTCCGCTCAAACAGCGGTTTGGGTTTGTTTATCTACAAATCTTACACTTAGAATTCTTCTTCAAATTCACCTTCCGAAACTCATTCTTCAAAAAATCAAAAATCAAAATCTTCCCCACCAAACTTTCACCAATCTGCAAAATCTCTTTAATTGTAGTAGTCGCCTGAAGCGCGCCAACCGTGCCTGCAACCGATCCCAAAATTCCTTTTTCTGAAAGTGGTAAAGAAAAATTCTCATCAACTATATTCGAATTAAAGCAAGCATAGCACGGATTTTCAGCATTTTTTTCATAAGATTTAAAAACAGAAACTTGCCCTAAAAATCCTTTCACAGCAGCAAAAATCAGCGGTTTTTTTTGCTCATGGCAAATTTCGTTTATAATAAAACGAGTGGGAAAATTGTCGGTGCAATCCAAAATAAAATCATAATTGGCGCTTATTTTTCTAAGGCTTTCGCGAGTTGCGCGCTGCGAAAAAATTTCAAGTTTTACGTCAGAATTTAGCAGAGAAATTTTGGCGGCCGCACTTGCAACTTTTTTCTGCCCCAAGTTTTTTTCATTGTGAATTATTTGACGTTGCAGGTTTGAAAGCTCGACAACATCATCATCAATTACGCCAATATTTCCAATTCCGACAGCCGCCAAATAAAGCAACGCGGGCGATCCCAAACCCCCCGCGCCAACAACCAAAACCCGCGCACGCAAAAGTTTTTCTTGCCCCAATTCGCCAATTTCGGGCAAGATTGTGTTGCGGATGTAGCGTTGTTGGTTTTGGGTTGGCATGGATTCGTTAGGAAGAGAGAGTGTTGTTTTTTAACATTTTTTTAGCTTCAGCCTTTTTAGCTTTATCTAATTTAACAAGCTTATCACCTATCGTAAAAAACAGAGCATCAAGAATTTTTTCATCAGAAAATTTATTTTTAAGTGGCTCTGGAAGATTTGTTTTAAACTCTTCAATAACCTTTATGCCTTCTATTTTCAGATTGTAGACTTTACTAATCTTATCCCATATTTTTTTAGCATCGTCGCCTCGATATATTCCTGTGCAACCATCAATCTTCTTTAAGGCTGTATTGAAATTTGTATCAATAGCTGGGAAATCTCCAAAAACACCCAGCATTATTTTTGTTATCAATGTTTGAGTTGGACTAACATCTTTTTTGCTCTTTTCGCTCTCTTTTTGTGATTTTGGTTCATCAGAACATTTTTTACATATTTGATCTTCAGAACATTTTCCGCATATGAGCCTCTTTATTTTATCATATCGATCCGTGAATAGATTTTCGTCTATAAAACCTTCTTTTTCTTGTTTGGGTTTTGAATAAATTGTTTTCAACTCTTCCGCCCATTTTTCAAAATTCTCAATACCATAATTCAAAAGCCCTGTGGAACCTCTAAACATGCCATAACTTGCTAAATAAAAACCTAGATGCAAACCAGCTTGTTTCTTTGAATTGAGGTCAGATGGAGCAGAAAAATAACCTTGAAAATAATTATAACATTCATCTTGAGACGAGAAACGATTTTCTCTATTAATCTCGCCATTTTTTATATAGCCGCTTTTGCAAAAAAATTCGCAAAAAGCTTCTTTCAATCTTTCTTTTGTTAGCCCCTCCTTCCCCTTTGTTAGTTTTTCTTTAGTCATGATCGTAAATTTTTTATGATTATTATGATTTTGAAGAATTGCGAGCGTGACACTGCAAGTCAGGGTTTGTAATCCCGACTTTAAGTTCAGTAAGTTCAGTTCGAATTATTTAAATGAACATTTGGACGGAGTTGCAAACTCCGTCCAGCACTCGGGCGCTCGGAGTCGAACGCTTCGTCGCTTTTCTCGCGTGCCGCTCGAAGACGACTCGCGCCGGGGCAGAAGCGTAGCTTCCGCCCGCTTAAGGCTAAAAACGACCGTTTAGGTCGTTTTTTTTACGCCTTAAGCCCAGTTGACCCAAACCCACCAGTTCCTCTAGCTGTTTCATCCAAATCTTGAACTTCCGCAACTTCAGCTTGAACACAAGCCGCAATTACCATTTGAGCAATTCTCATGCCGCGGGTGATTACGAAATCAACTTGAGAATGGTTGATTAAAATGGCGCAAACTTCGCCACGATAGTCTGAATCAACTGTTCCGGGGCTGTTTAAAACTGTGATGCCGTTTTTTAAAGCAAGGCCAGATCTTGGGCGCACTTGGGCTTCGAAGCCAACTTCTAAGGCAATTGAAATTCCGGTTTTAATTAATTTCACTTCACCCGGTTTGATTGTAAGAGGCTCATCAATTGCGGCCATAAGATCCATTCCAGCGCTTCCCGCAGTTTCATATTTTGGCAATGGCAAATCAAGACCGTGAGCAAGTTTTTTAATTTTTAGAATTGTCATATTATATAGATGAGATTTTAGTAGGTTGGAAAGTTTGTGTTGATAAATATGCTAAAGATGAGTAAAAAAGCGACCTCTTTTTTTTAAAAAATCTCCAAAATAAATTTCTAAAAAATGTCTGAACAAGAATCTCCAAATCTATTGCCAGAAGAAAAAGCCAAAGAAGAAAAGGTTAAGGACGAAAGCCGTAGAAAATTACTAGTTGGAACTGCCTACACTGCAGCAGGAATTGGCGCAGCTTGTGCAATTCTACCATTCATTGATAGTATGAATCCATCAAAAGATGTAGCGGCTTTGGCCTCAGTTGAAGTTGATATTTCTAATATCAAACTTGGTGAAGAGAAAAAAGTTATGTGGCGCGGCAAGCCTGTTTCTGTGAGAAGAAGAACTCCAGAAGAAATTGCTGAAGCTGAAAAAGTTGAAATGTCTGAACTTCGTGATCCGCAAAAAGATTCTGATCGCGTAAAACCTGGTAAAGCAGAGTGGTTGGTTACAATCGAAATTTGTACACATTTGGGATGCATTCCAATTGCTGGCGAAGGCGAGTATAAAGGTTGGTTTTGTCCTTGCCACGGTTCGCAATACGATACTTCCGCCCGCATTAGAAAAGGTCCGGCGCCGAAAAATCTTGAAATTCCGCCATATGAATTTGTTAATGAGAAATTGATAAAAATTGGCTAGTCGCCTGAGCTGCCTTACTAAATAATTAAAGAAAAAAGCATGAGCAATCATATTCAAAACGATCTTCCTCAAAGTATCACAGAAAAGTCAAAATTAGCTAAGTGGGTTAATGACCGCTTACCAATTATTGCGACTCTTGAAGATACTCTTTTAAAACATCCTTACCCAAAAAATCTTAGCTATTGGTGGAGCTTCGGATCAATCGCCGGCATCGCTTTAGTTGTACAAATTTTGACTGGTTTATTTTTGGCAATGCATTATGTGCCAAACACTGCCATGGCTTTCAACTCGGTTGAACATATCATGCGCGATGTTCGATATGGTTGGTTGATTCGTTATATTCACGCCGTTGGTGCTTCGATGTTTTTCGTGGCTCTTTTTGCTCACATCTCTCGCGGCCTTTATTATGGATCTTACAAATCGCCTCGTGAAATTTTATGGTGGGTTGGAATTATCATTTTCCTTCTAACCATGGCCACAGCTTTCATGGGATATGTGCTTCCTTGGGGACAAATGAGTTTCTGGGGCGCAACTGTAATTACTAACTTATTTTCTGCGCTACCTATTGTTGGAAAAAGCATCGTAGCTTGGCTTTGGGGTGGTTATTCTGTCGATAATCCAACTCTAAACCGCTTCTTCGTAATTCACTTCTTAATGCCTTTCCTAATTGTTGGCGTGGTTTTGATTCACTTAGTTTCTCTGCACACGGTTGGTTCAAACAATCCAACTGGTGTCGAAATTAAAACTAAAAAAGACATCATTCCTTTCCACCCATATTTCACTATTAAAGATATGGTTGGATTTGTGGCTTTCTTTTTGGTTTTTGGATATTTTCTGTTCTTCTATCCAAATTCTTTAGGTCATCCTGATAACTACATTCCAGCCAATCCGATGGTGACTCCAGCTCACATTGTTCCTGAATGGTATTTCTTGCCGTTTTATGCAATTTTGCGAGCAGTTCCTGATAAACTTGGTGGTGTATTAATGATGTTTGGTGCAATTGCTTTGTTATTTGCTCTGCCTTTCCTTGATAAAAGCGAAGTTAAATCTGGTGCTTATCGCCCAATTTTCAAAAAAGTTTTTTGTTTGTTTGTTATCAACTTTGCCTTTTTAGGTTGGTTAGGAAAATCTCCTGCCGAAGGTTGGTATGTGTGGGCTTCACGCTTTTCAACTTTATTTTACTATAGTTATTTCTTAGTTATTTTACCGCTATTGCCGAAGTTTGAAAAAACTTTGCCACTTCCTGAATCAATTGACGCCGACTATAAAGCTAAACATTAATTTTTTGGCAAGGCGCTTTAAGGTTTTGAAAAAGAATTTTACAAATTTTAAATAAATACAAATGAACAAGCTTTTCTTAATTCTATTTTTATTTTTCGTTCCAAATTTTGCTTTTGCGAATGAAGGACACAGTTCAAATCCTTTGGATACCGCGGCTCTTCATCCTAAAGAAATGAAATGGAATTTTGATGGATTTTTTGGTTCTGTTGATCGCCAATCTGCGCAAAGAGGTTATCAAGTTTACAAAGAAATTTGTTCAAGCTGCCACACTTTGAATCTAGTGGCTTATCGAAGTTTAACTGATATTGGTTTTTCTGAAGATGAAGTTAAAAAAATCGCTGCTGAATATAATGTAACTGATGGCCCGAATGATGATGGTGAAATGTTTGAACGCCCAGCTCTTCCGTCAGACAAAATTGTGGGCCCTTACACTAATGAAAAAGCAGCGCGCGCCGCTAATGGTGGAGCATATCCGCCAGATTTTTCACTTATTGTTAAAGCTCGTCACGAAGGACCAAGCTATATTTACTCTTTGATCACTGGCTATACAGATGCGCCAGAAGGCTTCCATTCAGTTGAAGGAAAATATTACAATCCATATTTCGAAGGTCGTCAAATTGCCATGCCAGCGCCAATTACTGATGACGGACAAGTGGAATATAAAGATGGAACTTTTGCCAGCAAAGAACAAATGGCCATTGATGTGGTGAATTTCTTGCAATGGGCGGCAGAACCAGAAACCGAAGCTCGTAAGAAAATGGGTGTGCGCACTATGATTTTCTTACTGATACTTTTCGCTATTCTAATGGCTGCTAAAAAAGCAGTATGGAAAAATATTAAATAATCTTAGTTTTCTTTTTTATCCGCGAAATCCTGAACTTTTTTCAGGATCTAGCGCAAAGTAAGTAATAGATAAACAATTTACAAAAAAATGACATTTCAATTCAGCTCAGAAAATCAAAAAAAAGTTAGTGAAATTCTCGCTAAATATCCTGCAGGCAGAGAAAAATCTGCTGTAATGCCACTATTAGATTTGGCGCAAAGACAAAATGATAATTGGATTTCTCGCGATGCTATTGAATGCATTTCAAAGCTAATCAATTTGCCAGAAATTAGAGTTTACGAAGTGGCAACTTTCTACACTATGTATAACTTAAAACCAGTTGGAAAATATTTGTTACAAATCTGCCGAACCACTCCTTGCATGCTTCGCGGTGCTGATCAGCTAATTAAATTTTGCGAAGAAAAATTCGGAATTCACGCTGAACAAACAACGCAAGATCAATTTTTTACAATGAAAGAAGTTGAATGTTTAGGCGCTTGCGCCAATGCGCCAGTTGTGCAAATTAATGATGATTTTTTTGAAGATTTAACAGTAGAAAATTTTGAAAGAGTTCTAAGTGATTTAAAAGCCGGCAAAGCAGTGAAAATAGGTTCTCAAATTGGCAGACAATGTTCTGCTCCACAAAGTTAAAATTTATTTTTAATATAAACCCAAAGCCTTTATGAATTAAGGCTTTTCAAAATCACCACTTTATTATGTCACCACATAAATATTGTCTCTTTGCTTTAGGCATTTTCTTATCCAGTTTATTCCCTCAAAAATCTTACGCTGTTACTTTAACTTCTGGTCAAACTGATTATTCAACCACTTCCGACATTACTACAAGTGGTGTTGGCATTAGTAGTTCTTTAGTTGGAACTAGTGGCTCTTTAGATAAAATTACCAATCTTCATGTCATCACAACTGGCAATTCTGGAGGGACTTCAAGCGCCTATGGAATCAAAACTAGCGGCAATTATAATAAAATTACGAATAGCTTGGGTGCTTCAATAATTACGACTGGCAGCTCGGGGCGCGGCATTAGCATTGGTGACTTTTCAGAAGTTTATAATGTGGGAAGCATCACAACAGCAGGCACAACTTCCTACGGAATATATGGAGGAGGCGATAATAACACGATTAGTAATTCAGGTTCTATCACCACCAGCAACACCATTTCTTACGGAATTTATCTTAATGGTGATAATAGTTCTGCCGCCAATTCTGGCGCAATAAATACCCAAGTTTACGGCATTTATGGTGTGGGAAATGTTAATCAAATTAGCAATTCAGGAACAATCACAACCACATCAGGATCTTCAGCTTATGGAATTTATGTTAGTGCGGCAAGCGCTTCCACGGCAACTTCTAGCAGCTATAACACAATTAATAATTCGGGCACAATTAACAGCAATTCTCACGGCATTTATAATAAAGATAATTACACTCAAATCACTAATTCGGGCACAATAACACCAGCCTCAAGTTCTAGTATTTACGCCATTAGAAATGATGGTGATAATGCAGTGATTACTAATTCTGGAACAATTACTGCTACTAATTATGCAATTTATAATTCAGGCTCCAGCGTCACCATCAAAAGCTCGGGCACAGTTAACGGCGCTATTCTTATTGGTAGCGGAACTCTTAATATTTTTGGTGGTAGCATTGGCGGAAGTGTGTATGGCGCAGCAAATACAGGTTCGGTGGAAATTGGCTCAAGCTCAGTTGCCACTAGCTTCAGCCAAACAAGCAGTTTTCTTGATTTAGCAAGCTTGAAAATAAATTCTGGCAGCACGCTAAATTCTTCCGCCAGCATTTCAGCCAGTTCAATTACTTTAGATGAAAATGCCACTCTCAATTTGAATAGTGGATTTTCTATAACTGGCTCAATCACAGGCGTTTCAAGCTCTTCAGGCATTTTAAATATTTCAGGAACTTCCTTTTCACCAACTAATTCTTTGGGAAGTTCAGGCAATAAATTAGATAATCTGAACATCAATTCTGGCGGCTCTTTTAGCGTCTCAAATAATATTTATGTGACGGATATTTTGGTAAGTGATGGAGATTTAAATCTTGATGGAACTGACTCTTTGACAATTTTTGGAAACCTTGCTGGAAGTGGTGCGGGACAGATTAATCTTGGCTCAAACAGCCAAACAGTTAGCGGAAATTTTACTTTAACTGCAGGAGATAATTTAGCGGTAACTTTAGGAAATAATGCTGTAGGAAATTTAACTGTAAGTGGTGTCACAAATATCGATGCTAATTCTAAACTTGCAGTTACGACTAGTGCAAATCAAGGCTATATTACGACTGGTTCTAGCTTCACTATTATTAATGCGGCAACTGGCTCTACAATTAACGCAATTTCTGATTCTAACATTTCGATAAATGGCTCGGGTTCTAATAAAAACGGCCTTTTAACTTTTACCACTCAGGCAAGTTCCGATTCCTTAATCTTAAGCGTCAATCGTTTGGAAGCGGCGCAAGTTACTGATAATAAAAATTCTCAAAATATTTACCAAAATATTAACAGCATTGGCGCAAGCGCTACGGGGTTGTTGGCACAATTTCAAACTTATCTTGATAATAGTAATTTGAGCAGTTCTCAAATGACTGAAACTATTAATCAATTAGCGCCGCAACCAAGTAAGGCTGCTCTTGCTAGTAATATCAATATTATTGGCAATTCAGTTAAAATGGTTGAAAGCAGGCTGGATAAATCTAATCAAAATTTCGGTCAAAATTCGGGTGATGATTTGGAAGGTGCGGAAGGGCTTTGGATGCAGGCTTTTGGTAGTTCAGCAACTCAAAATTCTGTAAAAAATGATGATGGATATAAAATGAATTCTTCAGGATTTGTTTTGGCGACTGATCAGAAAACAGATGATGAAAGCACTGTTGGCGTAGCTTTAAGTTATGCTAAATCGCGTATAAAATCTTCCGATAATTCAAAAACTAATTTGGTAAATACCTATCAGGCCAATATTTATGGTGGCTGGAATTTTGATGAATATTTTTTAGATACAGTTGGCTTGATTGCTCTAAATCAATATCAATCAAATAGATCGATCGATTTAGTAAATACAGAAGCTATAGCGAGTTATGGCGGGCAAAATTATGGCGCTAAAATTAAAGGCGGAATTGTGAATAAGTTGAGTGATAATTTAAATCTAACTCCTGAAATCAGTGTAAATTTTTTGCATAGCAATATTGACGGATATCAAGAAAAAGACGCCGGAACTTTAAATTTAAATGTAAAAAGCGTTTCGGCAAATTTCTTGGAAACGCGCGCTGGAATTAATTTGGGATGGATTAGCAAGTTAGATGATTTTCCAGAATTTGATAAAATTGCTGCAAATTTCAAAATTTCTTACGGCTATAGTATTATCAATGATACGCCAACAACTGTCAGTAATTTTGAAGGACAAAGCAGCACATTTAATTCGCAAATTTCACAAGTCGATTGTGCTAGTTTGAAGCTTGGAACTGAATTGGTTGCTTATCATATGGATGATTTAAGTTTCAGTGCGGATTATAGTTTTGAGCATAAAAAAACTTATCAATCGCATTTTATTTCGCTGAAGGTGAGGCAGGATTTTTAATATATCAGATCTTTCAATGACAATTATTTTCCATTAAGAGATATTCATCACATCCTTATAATTTTTCTTGAAAAACATGACTACAATTCGTATAGCAGCCAAAGAAGATTTTCCTGAAATTTGGCGTATATTTAGATCTGTTATTGCTAAAGGTGACACTTATGTGAACCGCCCAGAAACCACGGCCGACTAGGCTTATACCAAATGGATGGATAAAAAATCTAAAACTTTTGTCGCAGAAATTAACCGAAAAATTGTGGGAGCTTATTTACTAAGAGCCAATCAAGTCGACCTTGGTTCTCACATTGCAAATGCCAGTTACATTGTTGATGAAAATGTGCTTGGCGCTGGAATTGGCAAGGATTTAGCGCTTCATTCAATTTCTACGGCTAAAGAAATTGGCTACAGGGCCATTCAATTTAACTTTGTTGTTTCAACTAACATTGCAGCAGTTAAGCTTTGGCAGTCTGTGGGTTTTGAAATCATCTGCACTATTCCAAAGGCTTTTAAACATAGCTCTTTGGGTTATGTAGATTCTTATATTATGTTTTTAGAGTTGTAAGATTTTCTGATCAGTTGTCTTCGAGCGAAGCGAGAAAAGCAACGAAGCGTTGTGAGTTTGAAAGTATGGACTTGTAGCTCAGTTGGGTTTTTGCGTTTAGAAAACAGCCTTAACGGCTGTTTTTAGTAAAAACGG
>Ga0114975_10000286_pt1 | contig 38090 bp, 37 predicted proteins | sample S_130626_EF_Meta_FD_87031 | JGI IMG/M metagenome (GOLD analysis project Ga0114975, IMG submission 87031) | Freshwater microbial communities from Lake Simoncouche, Canada to study carbon cycling - S_130626_EF_MetaG | ecosystem: Environmental > Aquatic > Freshwater > Lake | place: Lake...
AGATCCAGTACTTTCTTCCATTTTAAGTTGGCGAGATATCACCAAATTGAAACAAACTGTAGTCTCTTTAATCCCACTTGCTGCTAAAGACAATCGAATTCATACCACTTTTAATCAAACGGTAACTTCTACTGGACGACTTTCAAGTACTGAACCAAATATGCAAAATATTCCAATTAGGACAGATCAAGGAAAAAGAATTAGAGATTGTTTCATCTCAGCAAAAGACTATGAATGTTTATTGACTGCTGATTACAGTCAAATTGAAATGCGAATCATGGCTCATCTCTCAAAAGATCCAGGGTTAATAGAAGCTTTTAAATCTGGTGAGGATTTGCACACAACTTCTGCTTCATTAGTTTTTGGTGTTAAACCAACTGAAGTTGATGCTGAATTGAGAAGACAAATAAAAGCCATCTCTTATGGATTGGCTTATGGCATGGGTGCGTATGGATTAAGTCAATCCTTAGATATCGAAGTTGGTGCAGCTCAAAAATTAATGGATGAATATTTCAAGAGATTTGGTGGAGTGAGAGATTATTTAGCAAATGTTGTTGAAGTTGCCAGAAAACTTGGATATACCGAAACAATTATGGGACGTAGAAGATATTTTCCAGATCTAACAAATCCTGATCGACAAAGAAGAGAAATGGCTGAACGAATGGCGCTTAATGCTCCGATTCAGGGAAGTGCGGCAGATATTGTCAAAAAGGCAATGCTTAATGCAGATTCACTATTAAAGAGTGAAAAATTGCAATCAAGATTACTTTTGCAGGTTCATGACGAACTGGTCTTTGAAGTAGCTAAAGGGGAGAAAGATCAGGTAGAAAAGCTTGCGCGAAGCGCGATGGCAGATGCCGCCCCTCTTTTGGTTCCATTAGATGTCTCAATTGGTGTGGGTTCTTCGTGGGATGAGGCCGCTCACTAGCCACTTAGCAGTTGAATTTTCACCCTCAACTAATCTTTACAAAGGCTCGGAAGGTCCGAGTCACTATAGAGAAGAAGTTAATGTCCACAACTACTAGCGCAAGTCCGATCGTTGCAATAAATGATGTTGGAACTCCCGAAGAATTACTACTCGCAATTGATGCGACTATCAAATATTTTAATGACGGAGATTTAGTCTCAGGAATCGTCGTAAAAATTGACCGTGATGAAGTTCTATTAGATATTGGTTACAAAACAGAAGGAGTTATTCCTTCACGTGAACTTTCCATTAAGCACGATATTGATCCAAGTGAAATCGTTAAACCAGGGGATCGAATCGAAGCTTTAGTCTTACAAAAAGAAGACAAAGAAGGTCGTTTAATTCTTTCTAAGAAGAGAGCTCAATATGAAAGAGCTTGGGGCGACATTGAGAAAGTTAAAAATGAAGATGGAATTGTTAAAGGTCATGTCATCGAAGTTGTTAAGGGTGGCTTGATTGTTGATATTGGACTTCGTGGATTCTTACCAGCATCTCTAGTTGAAATGCGTCGAGTAAGAGATCTTTCTCCATACATTGGTAAAGATATTGAAGCCAAAATCATTGAGCTAGACAAGAATCGCAACAACGTTGTGTTGTCTCGTCGTGCTTGGTTAGAACAAACACAATCTGCTGTTCGTTCCACATTCTTAAACCAATTACAAAAAGGTCAAATTCGTACCGGTCAAATCTCAAGCATTGTTAACTTTGGTGCTTTCGTTGACTTAGGTGGAGTTGACGGACTTGTTCACGTTTCTGAATTGTCATGGAAACACATTGAACATCCTTCAGAAGTTGTTGAAGTAGGACAAGAAGTTACTGTGGAAGTTCTAGAAGTTGATATGGAACGCGAAAGAGTTTCTCTTTCACTGAAGTCAACTCAAGAAGACCCATGGCAACAATTCTCAAGATCTCATCAAATCAACCAAGTAGTTCCAGGAAAAGTTACCAAACTTGTTCCTTTCGGAGCGTTTATTCGTGTTGCTGATGGCATCGAAGGACTTGTGCACATTTCTGAACTTTCAGAAAACCAAGTTGAAATTCCAGAACAAGTTGTTCAAGTAAATCAAGAAGTCACTGTGAAAATCATTGACATTGATTTAGAACGCAGAAGAATTTCTCTTTCTGTTAAGCAAGCGGGCGAAACAGGTGAAGCAAGAGCTTCATTTGATCCATATCAATATGGAATGCCACCTGCTTATGATTCAGCTGGAAAATACATTGGACCAGAAGGATTCAATCCTGAAACTGGCGAATGGAAATCTGGTTTTGAAGATCAAAAGAAAGAATGGGAAAAGCAATATTCTGACGCACTTGCCAAGTGGCAAGTTGAAAAAGATACCAAAGTTGCCAATCCTGAACTTGCCGCGCTAAGCGACAAATTAGATTCAAACTAGTTCAGATTTAAAAGCCAACATGAAAGTTGGATTAACAGGCGGCATCGGTGCTGGAAAAAGCATCGTTGCCGACTTGTTTTCAAAAAGAGGCGCAGTAGTAATTCGCTCAGATGAATTAGCGCGTCAAGTTATTGAACCCGAAACCCCAGGTCAAAAACAAGTCATTTCGCGTTTTGGTATTGAAATCCTTAACGATAAAGGAAGCATCGATCGAGCAAAGTTAGCTCAAATTGTTTTCAAAGACGATGTTGCTTTGAAAGATTTGGAAAATATTGTTCACCCACTGGTGCGGGAGCGAACAAATCAATTAATGAGTGAACAAACCTCTGAAACAATAATCATAAACGAGATTCCTTTGTTACTAGAAAAGAACATGGAATCACTTTTTGACTTCCTAGTAATTGTGATTTCAAGTGAGAAAAATAGATTAGAAAGACTTCTCCAAAGGGGAGTCTCTGAAGACCAAGCGAAAGCAAGAATGGCAAAGCAAGTAGATGACCAGGCTCGAAAAGCAGCAGCTGATTTTCTAATCATTAATGATGGAAATCTTGACCAATTGGATGCAGATGTTCAAAAGATTTGGCAAACACTCCAAGAAAGAAACTTTAAGTCCTAAATGAGACCAGTTAACGACCTCATTAGAACAGTTGCTCCTTTCAAAGTTGAAGCAGATTATGAACCAGCCGGAGATCAACCCGCTGCGATTAAAGATTTAGAAGAACGAATCCGTAAGGGTGAAAAAAACGTGGTTCTTTTAGGTGCCACTGGAACTGGAAAATCTGCAACTACTGCTTGGCTGATTGAAAAACTACAAAGACCAACTTTAATAATTGAACCAAATAAAACTCTTGCTGCTCAAATTGCCAACGAATTACGAGAAATGCTTCCTAATAACGCTGTTGAATACTTTGTTTCCTATTACGACTATTACCAGCCAGAAGCTTATGTTCCCCAAACTGACACTTTTATCGAAAAAGACTCAAGTATAAATGAGGAAGTTGAAAGACTAAGGCATTCTGCAACGAGCTCATTGTTGACTAGAAGAGATGTAGTAGTTGTGGCAACTGTTTCTTGTATTTATGGCTTAGGAACTCCTGAAGAATACGTTAAACAAGCTATTCGGATTCGAAAAAATCAAGATTTTTCAAGAGATAAATTAATTCGACAATTAGTAGATATTCAATACACCAGAAATGATTATGCATTTGAAAGAGGTACATTTCGCGTCAGGGGAGACACAGTAGAAATTTTTCCTGCTTATGAAGAACATCCAGTGCGAATTGAAATGTTTGGCGATGAGATCGAACGAATAATGACTCTTCATCCATTAACTGGTGAAATTCTTACCGATGATGAAGAAATGTTTATCTTCCCTGCCACCCACTATGTGGCAAGTCCTGAACAAACAGCAAAAGCTTTATCCGGAATTGAAGTAGAGCTGATGCATCGTGTGCAAGAACTTGAGAGTCAAAACAAACTACTAGAAGCGCAAAGAATAAAAATGAGAACTGCATTTGATTTAGAAATGATTCGCGAACTTGGTTTTTGTTCAGGAATTGAGAACTATTCAAGATATTTTGATGATCGAGCTCCAGGTAGTGCACCTAATTGCTTGTTGGATTATTTCCCGGAAGATTTCCTATTAGTAGTTGATGAATCTCATGTAACTATTCCTCAAATTGGGGGAATGTATGAAGGAGATGCTTCACGAAAAAGAACACTTGTGGAATACGGATTTCGACTTCCTAGTGCTATGGATAATCGCCCACTAAAATTTGTTGAATTTGAAGAAAGAGTTGGCCAAACAGTTTATCTCTCAGCAACTCCTGGACCATATGAACTTGGCAAGGTAACTTCTGTAGTTGAACAAGTAATTAGGCCAACAGGTTTAGTTGATCCTGAAATTGAAGTCAGACCAACTAAAGGTCAAATTGATGATTTGTTACACGAAATTAAAATTAGAGCAGAAAAAGGACAAAGAACTTTAGTTACCACCTTGACAAAGAAAATGTCTGAAGATCTGACCGATTACTTCTTGGAAAAAGATATGAGAGTTAGATATCTTCACTCAGAAATTGACACCTTAAAACGAGTAGAATTGCTAAGAGGATTAAGAATTGGTGAATTTGATTGTTTAGTTGGTATTAACTTATTAAGAGAAGGTCTAGATCTTCCTGAAGTTTCCTTGGTGGCAATTCTTGATGCTGACAAAGAAGGATTCTTAAGATCTGAAAAATCTTTAATCCAAACCATTGGACGAGCAGCTCGAAACATTGATGGTCAAGTGATTATGTATGCAGACAACATCACTAAATCAATGAGAAAAGCACTTGATGAAACAAATCGAAGACGAGAAAAGCAAGTAGCTCACAATTTAGCCAACGGCATAGATCCAACTCCATTGCGCAAAAAAATCTCAGATATTAACGACTCCATCATGAAAGAAGATGCAGATACCGAGATGGTGTTGGAAGAAGCGATGAGTATCAAGAAATTGCGAAAAGACAAAAAAGATGGTCTCAGCCCAGCCCAAGACCTTGCTAACTTGATAACAGAGCTCACCGCTCAGATGAAATTGGCTGCTTCTGAATTGAACTTTGAACTGGCTGCTCGATATCGTGATGAAATTCACGAACTCAAAAAAGAATTGCGCCAGATGGTTGCTGCCGGACACGCCTAATTTGATACATTGAAAATATGAATATGGAAGAACCACTGTGGGTCTGGGTTGTAACAGTATTGGCATTTTTTGCGGTTTATACCGCTGAATTTATTTACGCTAAAAGACATCCTCATGTTGTTAAATTTCGTGAAGCAGCAAAATGGGTAATTGTTTATATTTCAGCGGCAATCTTGTTTGGTATCGGCATATGGATGATCAAGGGACAAGATGCAGGAATTGAATTTTTTGCAGGATGGATTACTGAGTACAGCTTAAGTGTGGACAATCTTTTTGTTTTCGTAATTATTTTATCTGCTTTCGCAGTTCCTGCCGTTTACCAACAAGAAGTTCTGCAAGTAGGAATTATTGGAGCACTTGTCTTAAGATTCCTATTTATCATTGTTGGTGCCGCCGCAATTGCTAAATTTAGTTGGATATTTTTTATCTTCGGTGCGTTTTTGCTTTACACCGCTTACAAACTTGCCTCAAATCATGGCACAGAAAGTGATCCTTCTCAAAACAAAGTCCTGAAATTAGCAGAGAAGTATTTACCTGTTACCCCTAAGTATCACGAAGGTGCATTCAGAGTCAAAATTGATGGCAAGAAGTATTTCACTCCTTTATTTATCGTGATGATTGCAATTTTTACCACAGATATTTTATTTGCACTTGATTCGATTCCGGCAATATTTGGACTAACCGATGATCCCTACATTGTGTTTACTGCAAATGCATTTGCGCTTATGGGACTTCGTCAGATGTATTTCATGCTTGATGGATTACTTGATCGTTTGATTTATCTGTCTTATGGCTTATCAGTAATTCTTGGGTTCATCGGAGTAAAACTAATACTTCATGCGGCTCATGAAAATGGCTTCAAATCAGCACCTGAAATAACTACTCCAGTTTCCCTCGCCGTAATTGTGGGAGTCTTAGCAATAACCGTGTTTGCTTCTCTTCGCCAAACAAAGCTTCATCCAGAACTTGCGCATAAACCAGGCCAACAAGCCTCGGGAAGTGCCATCGCCGATATCAAAAGAGATCATCCTGGAGTTGAAGAAGCGTAAAAAGCGCTTAAGCATTAACCTTTGTTAGATGACTGCGACTACTCCCAAAAAGACTGAGACCAAAAGACATGGTTCAGCTGTTGCAGATAAATTAATTGTTCGTGGTGCCCGAGAGCACAACTTAAAAGATATCTCGCTTGAACTTCCTCGAGATGCACTGATTGTTTTCACAGGTTTATCAGGTTCAGGTAAATCCTCCCTTGCTTTTGACACAATATTTGCTGAAGGTCAACGTCGTTATGTTGAAAGTTTGTCCGCATATGCCAGACAGTTCTTAGGACAAATGGATAAACCAGATGTTGATTTTATTGAAGGTTTATCTCCTGCTGTATCTATTGATCAGAAATCTACTAATAGAAATCCACGATCAACTGTGGGAACAATTACTGAGGTTCACGATTACTTAAGACTTTTGTATGCCAGAGCTGGCACCCCGCACTGTCCAAAATGTGGGGTAATAATTCATAGACAAACTCCACAACAAATTGTTGATCAAGTTCTAGAACTAACTGCTGGAACAAAATTTCAAGTTTTAGCACCGGTGATACGAGGCAGAAAAGGTGAATATCAAGATCTTTTCAAAGAATTGCAAACTCAAGGTTTCTCTCGCGCAAGAATCGATGGTGAGACTTACGCCTTAACTGAGGTTCCAGTTTTGAAGAAACAAGAGAAACACAATATTGATGTGGTAGTTGATCGCTTAAGTGTTAAAGCTGAATCAAGACAAAGAATCACAGACTCTGTTGAAACAGCTCTAAGACTTGCCAATGGCACAGTCGTTTTAGATTTTGTTGATGAACCAGCTAAGTCAAAGAACAAAGAGCGAGTTTATTCAGAGCATTTAGCTTGTACAAATTGTGAAATATCTTTTGATCAACTAGAACCAAGATCTTTCTCTTTCAATTCACCCTTTGGTGCTTGTCCTGAATGTAGTGGATTGGGAAATCATCTAGAAGTAGACGAAGACCTGGTAATTCCTGATAAGGATTTATCTATTGGTGAAGGTGCAATTGCGCCATGGGCAAATTCTTCATCTGAAGGTTATTGGGCAAGACTGCTTGAAGCGGTAGCAAAAGATTTGAAATTTTCACTTGATACTCCATATAAGAAATTGTCAGATAAAACTAAGAATTCTTTACTTTATGGATATGAAAGTAACATCAATGTTAAATACAAGAATTCTTATGGCAGACAAAGATCGTATTGGACAGAATTTGAAGGCGTAATTGAAAATATTCACAATCGCCATGAGAAGTCTGATTCTGATGCCGCTCGTGAACATCTTGAAGGTTACATGCGACAAAAACCTTGTAAAACTTGTAAAGGTGCACGTTTAAAACCTGTTTCATTGGCGGTAAAAATCGGCAACAAAAATATTGCCGAGATGAGTGCTATGTCTATTGGGGAAGTAACCGAATTTATTACTTCACTAAAGCTTGGTAAAAGAGAAATGGCAATTGCGCAAAGAGTATTGAAAGAAGTCATTGAAAGGTTGCAATTCTTACTTGATGTGGGGTTGGACTATTTATCCCTAGATCGCGCTGCGGGAACCCTTTCAGGTGGAGAAGCACAAAGAATTAGATTGGCAACTCAAATTGGTTCAGGCTTAGTAGGAGTCCTTTACGTTTTAGATGAACCAAGTATTGGTTTGCATCAAAGAGATAACAAGAAACTGATTGATACATTAATTAGATTAAGAAATCTAGGTAACACCTTGATAGTCGTCGAGCATGATGAAGAAACCATTAGAGCTGCTGACTGGGTTGTCGATATTGGACCTGGAGCTGGCGAACACGGTGGATATGTAGTTTCTAGCGGCACAGTTAAAGAATTAGAAAACAATAAGAAATCAATCACTGGTGACTACATTTCGGGCAGAAAAAGTGTAGTTGTCCCTAAAAAGCGTCGACCTATTGATAAAGAAAGAATGATCAAAGTTGTTGAAGCTCAAGAAAATAACCTTAAGAAAGTAACCGTTGAATTTCCACTAGGTGTCTTTGTGGCAGTAACCGGAGTTAGCGGCTCTGGCAAATCCACATTGGTAAATGACATTTTGTATTCAACCTTGGCAAGAGATCTTCATCAAGCAAGAACTGTGCCAGGGCAACATAAAAAGGTCGAAGGAATTAAACATTTAGACAAAGTTGTTCATGTTGATCAAAGCCCAATTGGAAGAACCCCTAGAAGTAACCCTGCCACCTACACAGGTGTTTTTGATAACGTGAGAAAACTTTTTGCAGAAACTAGTGAAGCAAAAATTAGAGGATATCAACCAGGACGATTTAGCTTTAACGTCAAAGGTGGAAGATGTGAGCCTTGTTCTGGTGATGGAACTATTCAAATTGAAATGAACTTTTTGCCTGATGTTTATGTTCCATGCGAAATTTGTCAGGGTGCACGCTACAACCGTGACACTCTAGAAGTGCATTACAAAGGTAAAACTGTTAGTGATGTTTTGAATATGCCAATTGAACAAGCATTGGTGTTTTTTGAATCAGTACCTGCAATTGCAAGACATTTAAAGACACTGGTGGATGTGGGATTGGGTTATGTCCGTCTCGGACAATCTGCACCAACACTTTCTGGTGGAGAAGCACAACGAGTAAAACTTGCAACAGAATTGCAAAGACGAAGCACTGGTAGAACAATTTATGTGCTTGATGAACCAACAACTGGCTTGCATTTTGAAGATGTTCGAAAGCTCCTGGGAGTTCTAGAAAGATTAGTCGATTCTGGCAATACGGTAATAGTTATTGAACACAATCTTGATGTAATCAAGAATTCTGATTGGGTAATTGACATGGGTCCTGAAGGTGGATTTAGAGGTGGCACTGTGGTTGCTCAAGGAACGCCAGAACAAATTGCAAAAGCAAGCGGTAGTTACACCGGTAAATACTTAGCACAAATTTTAAAGAATTCCCCTAGTAAAGCTGGTTAACAATGGCAGATCCATCTTTATATCGGCCAAAAAATATTCCAGAACTTCCTGGTGTTTATAGATTTAAAACAGCAGACGAAACAGTTATCTATGTGGGTAAAGCAAAAAATTTAAAGAATCGATTAAATAGTTATTTCACAGATATAAGTAATCTTCACCCTCGTACAGCAATGATGGTTAAAACTGCAACGATGGTTGATTGGGTAACAGTCCACAATGAAGTAGAAGCTTTGCAATTAGAATTTACTTGGATCAAGGCATTCAATCCACGCTTCAATGTTCGTTTTCGTGATAACAAAACTTATCCCTACTTAACTTTGACTTTGAAAGACGAATTTCCTCAAATAGCTGTTACAAGGGGAGCAAAAAAGAAAGGTAATAAATATTACGGCCCCTTTACTCATGTTTGGGCAATAAGACAAACAATGGAACAAATAATTCGAGTTTTTCCAATTAGATCTTGTAAGGACACCGTTTATAGAAGACATGAATTAATGAAGAGACCTTGTTTGCTGGGAGACATTGAAAGATGTGCTGCACCTTGTGTTGGAAGAGTAGACAAACAGGAATACGGTTCAATTGTCACTAATGTAGTTAATTTCTTGAATGGAAATACTAAGTCCATCTTTAAAGATCTTGAATCTGAGATGAGTAAGGCAAGTGCAAATGAGGAATTCGAAAAGGCAGCACGATTTAGAGATCGACTTGGAGCCTTAACCAAAGTAGTTGAATTAAACGCAATAGTCTTCGATGACGAAACAGACGCTGATTTAATTGCCCTAACTTCTGATGATTTACATCTTTCCACCCAAATTTTCCATGTCCGCCAAGGTCAAATTAAAGGTGAAAGATCTTTTGTCTCAGATCGCATCGATCACAAAACAATGCCAGAACATTTTGAAGACCTACTGGTACAAATTTACGGTGAATTGGAAGGCGATGCCATTCCTAAAGAGATTTTGATTAATCAGGATTTAGCCGAACTAGATTCAGTTACAAAATGGATATCTGAAAATGCCAAGAAGACTGTTGAAATCAGAAAACCTCAACGTGGAGATAAGCGAAAGCTAATGGAAACAAGTGAGAAAAATTCTGAGCAGAATCTGACAATGCATAAGCTTAAACGTTCCGCGGACTTATTGAGTAGAACAAAAGCTTTGGAAGAATTAGCCACTTCTCTGGATTTGGAACAACCGCCTTTAAGAATCGAATGTATAGATGTTTCCAACATGTCAGGTACTAGTACCACTGCATCCCTAGTTGTTTTTGAAGATGGGATACCCCAGAAAAAGCATTATCGAAGTTTCAATATTAAGTCCTTCGAAGGGCAAGATGACCCAAGAGCAATTCATGAGACCGTTACTAGACGGTTTAGATATTTGGTAGATGAGAATGATGAAGAAAACAAAACAGAAAAGAAAAGTTTTGCTTATCGTCCAAGTTTACTTTTAGTTGACGGTGGACAAATTCAAGTAAATTCAGCTCGGGAAGCATTAGATGAGTTAGGACTATCAGATATAGAAACTATTGGAATTGCCAAAAGACTTGAAGAATTATGGAAACCAGGAGTTAAAGATCCAATATTGTTGCCTCGAAATAGTGAGGCATTATTTTTAGTGCAAAGAATAAGAGATGAAGCTCATCGTTTTGCTATTACTAAAACCAGAATGCGTCACGCCAAAGCATCATTAGCTAGTGAATTGGATGGCGTTAAAGGACTAGGGGAGAAGAAAATCAAAAGCTTATTGGATGCTTTTAACTCAGTGAGTGGGATTCGAGAACAAAACTTTGAATCATTGACGGCAGTGCCTGGAATAACCTCAGAAATAGCTAACAACATTATGCAAACTTTGAAAGATGTTCCCACTAAATTCGATCCTTTAACCGGGGAAATCATCGAAAGTTAAGGCAATAGGGCAGACTATAAACATGAGTAACCCTGAAGTTCTAATTGTTACCGGTATGTCAGGTGCTGGCAGGTCAACTGCTGCACGTGCATTGGAAGATCTGGGCTGGTTTGTAATTGATAACTTGCCCCCATCAGTTTTAAATTCTGCATTAAATGATGTGAAACTTCAAGGCGTAGCAAGTCACATTGCTGTAGTAGTAGATGTGCGTGGTGGAAAACTATTTTCAAATCTTGATAAAGCATTGGCTGAAGTTAAGAAAGATAACTGGGAAGTGCGAGTACTTTTTCTTGAAGCATCAGATGTTTCTCTGGTCAGAAGATTTGAAGGAAGTAGAAGACCGCATCCATTGCAAGGCGATGGTCGAGTTCTTGATGGATTGCAAAATGAAAGAGAACTTTTAGGAGATCTAAGAGCCAATGCTGATGTAGTAATTGACACTTCAGATATGTCTTCACCTGGACTTAGAAGTGTTATCGAAAAGACTTTCGAAAGCGATGTTGCAACTTTCCAAGCTACGATTTTGTCATTTGGATTCAAATACGGAATTCCAGTTGATGCGGATTTTGTTTTCGATGTGAGATTCTTAGCAAATCCTTTCTGGGAAGAGGATTTGAAAAAACTCACTGGTTTGGATAAAAAAGTTCAAGATTTTGTGCTGAAACAAGAAGGTGCGGAGAATTTCTCAAAAACCATCATTGAATTAATCAATGTTACAACCCCTGGTTATGTCCGAGAAGGCAAAAAGTATGTCACCGTTGCTATTGGTTGCACTGGTGGAAAACATCGAAGTGTCACAATTGCTGAAAAAGTTGCCCAAGAATTGAAAAGTAATGGAGCAAAAGTAAGAGTTGTTCATAGAGATTTAGGGAAAGAATAAGTAACAAAAGTTATTTTTAGTAACCAATGTTACTAATGTGACTCATACTCCTCGATTATTAAAAATATATTTGAAACAATCTGACACGCCGGTAAAGATGTGTCAAAATGGAATATATGGCCATGACTTCTGCAGTAAAAGATGAATTAGCACGAGTTGAACTCAATAAAACCTGTTGTAGAAAAGCTGAAGTATCAGCTCTCTTGCGTTTTGCTGGGGGACTGCATTTAGTGGCTGGTCAAATTGTGGTTGAAGCAGAACTTGATGCTGGTCAAATTGCCCGACGATTGAGAAAAGACATCGTTGAACTTTATGGTCACGATGCAGAGATGTCAGTGTTACAAGGATCTGGAATTAGAAAAGGTGCTCGTTACGTTGTTCGCGTAGTGCAAGGTGGAGATGTTTTAGCCAAACAAACTGGATTAATCGATTCTGCGGGAAGACCAATTAGAGGACTTCCACCTTCAGTTGTTGGTGGCGGAATTTGTGATGCGGAAGCTGCCTGGCGCGGAGCATTTTTAGCCCATGGATCTTTAACTGAACCTGGTAGATCAAGTGCACTAGAAATTACTGCACCAGGACCTGAAGCTGCACTTGCTTTAGTAGGAGCTGCACGAAGATTAGATGTGGTTGCAAAAGCGCGCGAAGTGCGTGGGGTTGATCGCGTAGTAATTAGAGATGGTGATGCAATCGGCGCATTGTTAACAAGACTTGGTGCACACACTGCAGTTATGGCCTGGGAAGAACGTCGCATGCGCAGAGAAGTTCGTGCGACTGCAAATCGTTTAGCAAATTTTGATGATGCAAATCTTCGACGCAGTGCTCAAGCAGCAGTAGCAGCAGGAGCAAGAGTTGCCCGAGCTATGGAAATTTTAGGTAATGAAATACCTGATCACTTAAAAGCTGCAGGGGATTTAAGAATTACACACAAACAAGCAAGTTTGGAAGAATTAGGGGCGTTGAGTGATCCTCCTTTAACAAAGGATGCCATCGCTGGTCGCATCAGAAGACTTTTGGCAATGGCAGACAAGAGAGCAAATGAACTGGGAATTCCAACAACAGAAGCCTCTCTCACGCCAGAAATGCTTGAAGGATAGAATTACATCGGCAACGTCGCCGAAATAGCAGTGAGAAATACGTCCGCATATCTATTTTCTGGAGTTGATTACTAAGTGGCAATTCGAGTTGGAATTAATGGTTTTGGTCGCATCGGAAGAAATTACATTCGAGTATTACAAGATCGTGCTGGTAAGACTCCAGAAGGCGCTTTGGCACAAATCATTAAAGGCAATGAGCAAATCGAGATTGTTGCTATTAACGACTTAACAGATGTTAAAACTTCTGCACATTTACTTAAATATGATTCAACATTGGGAAGATTCCCAGGCAAAATCAACGTTGAAGGAAACTCAGTATTCGTTGATAACAAAGAAATTAAAATTACTTCTCACAGAGACCCAGCAGAAATTCCTTGGGGAGATTTCGGTGTTGATTTAGTTATCGAATCAACTGGAGTATTCACCGATGCTGATAAGGCAAAAGCACATTTAAAATCTGGTCCTAAAAAAGTCTTGATCTCAGCTCCAGCAAAAGGTGAAGACATCACAGTTGTATTAGGTGTTAACCACGACAAGATTGATCACGCAAAACACATTGTGATCAGTAATGCTTCTTGCACCACAAATTGTCTTGGACCAATGGCAAAAGTTATCCATGACACTTTTGGTATCGAAACTGGTTTAATGACCACAATTCATGCCTACACAAATGATCAATCAACTCTTGATATGCCGCACAAAGATTTGAGACGTTCTCGTGCTGCTGCAATCAATATGATTCCAACAACTACAGGTGCAGCCAAAGCAATTGGATTAGTTTTACCTGATCTAAAAGGCAAACTTGATGGTTATGCCATGAGAGTTCCAGTACCAGTTGGATCTGCAACAGATTTAACAGTTCACTTGAAAAAATCCGCAACAGCAGAAGACATAAATGCAGCATTAAAAGCTGCAGCTGAAGGACCACTCAAAGGAATTCTTTCTTACAGTGAAGATCCATTAGTTTCATCAGACATTGTGCATGATTCTCATTCATGCATTATTGACGGACAATTAACAACAGTGGCAGGAAATATTGCCAAAGTTGTTGGTTGGTATGACAACGAATGGGGATACTCAAGTCGACTAGTTGATCTAACTCAACTTGTTGGTTCAAATCTCTAAGTCATTGATGAAAACAATTGACGATATTGATGTAACTAATCAGCGCGTTTTATTACGCGCTGATTTAAATGCTCCCATGAAGCAAGACGCCAATGGCGTAATGCAAATTACAGATGATGGTCGATTAAAGGCCAGTGTTACGACAATTAATGACTTAAGAAAAAAGAATGCAAAAATTGTTATTTTGGCACATTTGGGTAGACCAAAAGGTGAGAGAAAACCAGAATTATCCCTAAAGCCAATTGCTAAAAGACTTGGTGAATTGGTGGGAACTTCAATTACTTTCGTTGATGATTTAAATGGTGCCGATACTTTGACAATTGTTAATGCATTAAAGCCTGGTGAAATTGCTATGGTGGAAAATATTAGATACGAAAAAGATGAAACCAGTAAAGATGCAACAGAGAGACAAAAATTAGCAAAAGTTTTGGCAACTCTAGGTGACGTGTTTGTAATTGATGGTTTTGGTGTTGTACACCGCGAACAGGCTTCTGTAACTGATATTGCTCGACTTTTGCCAAAAGCTGCTGGAAGATTAGTTCAAGCAGAACAAAAAGCTTTCGATAAAGTCCTAAACAATCCTGATAGACCTTATGTTGTGGTCCTTGGTGGATCTAAAGTAAGTGACAAATTGGGAGTAATTAATAACTTAATTAGTAAAGTAGACAAACTACTTATTGGTGGAGGAATGGCTTTCACTTTCCTTAAAGCTCAAGGCTTTGAAGTAGGAGATTCCTTATTAGAAGTCGATCGAATTGATGAAGTAAAACAATTAATGAAAACTGCTCAAGAAAAAAATGTTGAAATCGTTTTACCCATTGATGTGGTTATCTCTAAGGAACTTGACGGATCAGCACCGGTCTCAATTGTTGATGCTCACCAAATTCCAGTAGGACAAAAAGGATTAGATATCGGTCCTAAAACTAGTGAACTTTTTGCTAAAAAAATCGGTGAGGCCAAAACTGTAGTTTGGAATGGTCCGATGGGTGTGTTTGAAGTAAATGCATTCGCATCTGGCACAAAAACAGTTGCCCAAGCACTTGCCAATAGCAATGCCTATAGCGTTGTCGGTGGTGGCGACTCAGCTGCTGCCATACGATTACTTGGTTTAGATGAATCAAAGTTCGATCACATAAGTACTGGTGGGGGAGCCTCACTAGAACTATTAGAAGGAAAAGTTTTACCCGGATTAGCGGTTTTGGAAGAGGTTTAAATGACTAACGATCAAAGAAAACCAGTTATGGCTGGTAACTGGAAGATGAACATGAATCATCTTGAAGCAATTGCCTATATGAACAAAATGGCATTCTCTTTAATTGATGCAGATTATGCACGAACAGAAGTTGTAATATTTCCTCCCTTTACCGATATTCGCTCTGTGCAAACAGTGGTTGACGCAGATCATTTAAGTATCACCTACGGTGCCCAAGACATAAGTGCACATGATTCTGGAGCTTATACAGGTGAAATTAGTGGTGCCATGTTGAAAAAACTACACACCAAATATGCATTAATTGGTCATAGTGAACGTCGCGCATATCACCATGAAACTGAAGAAAGTGTCAACGCCAAAGTTAAAGCTGCAATCAAACATGATTTGATTCCGATGATCGCAGTAGGAGAAACTCTCGATATTAGACAAAGTGGTAACGCTGTTGAACATACTTTGAATCAAGTTCAAGGTGCACTAAAAGATGTTCGTTCTAATTATGTGTCAGAATTAGTAATTGCCTATGAACCAGTTTGGGCCATTGGTACTGGCGAAGTTGCCACACCGCAAGATGCTCAAGATATGTCTAGCGCAATTAGAGCCAAAGTCGCCAAACTTTATTCACAAGATGTAGCAGATAAAGTTCGTATTCTTTATGGTGGATCAGTAAAAGCCGGCAACGTCAAAGCGATCATGGAACAACCTGATGTTGATGGCGCTCTTATTGGTGGAGCCGCTTTAGATCCAGATGAATTCCTGCGCATCATTAGATGGCCAGATCAACCATAAAACGTGTGACTCACTAGGTCCCGGGACCTAATTTTGTCACTACCCAGCCCTATCCTTAAAGAGACAAGTTTGAGAAAGGTAAGAATTAAAATAAAATGACAATCATCGCTTGGACACTTGGTGTCATTTTAGTTATCTCAAATCTTTTACTTTTACTTTTAGTTTTGCTACATCGAGGTCGAGGTGGTGGACTTTCAGATTTATTTGGTGGAGGTTTCAGTTCCTCTCTCGGTGGTTCATCTTTAGCGGAAAGAAATTTAGATAGATTCACAATTGCAATTGGTTTGATTTGGGCTGCAAGTGTTATTGGTCTTGGTTTAGTACTTAGTGCTTAATAAAACAAAGGAGTAATAAATGGCTGGTGGAAGTGCAATCAGAGGAAGTCGCGTTGGTGCGGGCCCAATGGGCGAAGCAGAGCGCGGAGATGCAGCACCACGAGTTCGTTTATCTTTCTATTGCGCACATGGTCATGAAAGTAGACCAGCTTTTGCAGTAGATGCACCAATTCCTGACACTTGGGATTGTCCAAGATGTGGTTGGCCAGCAGGTCAAGATCAAGATAATCCACCAAAGCCAGTGGTAAATGTTCCTTACAAAACTCATTTAGCTTACGTTAAAGAACGACGTGATGATAAAGATGGCGATGCGATTTTAGCTGAAGCTATTGATAAATTACGGGGCGATCGTTAAAGATTTATTTCTTTAATTCTTTAGCTTTGGCAACAATCTTTTCTACGGTGATTCCAAATTCTTTATACAATAAATCTGGTTTGCCACTTGCGCCATAACGATCAAGTCCAATAACGCCACCTTCAAGGCCTACAAATTGATACCAACCAAAAGTTGATCCAGCTTCAATAGCTATTTTTGCCTTAACATTTTTAGGTATTACGCTTTCTTGATAACTTGCGGTCTGATCCTGGAACCATTCCACACACGGCATTGACACCACGCGAGTGTTAATTGATTGTGAATTTAATTCTTTTTGAGCATCCAAAGCAAGTTCAATTTCTGATCCAGTGGCAATGAGAATTACATCAGGATTTGAATTTGGAGCATCTTGCAATATGTATGCGCCTTTTCGAGCGTTTATGGCAGGAGCATTAATTTTTCTATCCAGAGTTGGAATATTTTGCCTGGTGAGAACAATTCCTGCAGGTTTTCTATCTTCCATTATTTTTAACCAACAAACGGCTACTTCATTAGCATCACATGGTCTAACAACGGCAAATCCTGGAATTGAACGCAAAGACCAAAGTTGTTCAACTGGTTGATGTGTAGGTCCATCTTCGCCCAAACCAATTGAATCGTGTGTCCAAACGTAGGTAACAGGAAGTTGCATAATTGACGCAAGTCTTATGGCTGGTTTTTGATAATCACTAAAAATTAAGAAAGTTGCACCAAAGGGACGGGTAAATCCATAAAGAGCCATTCCATTCATAATGGAGCCCATAGCGTGCTCTCTAATTCCAAAATGTAGATATTTTCCACCGACAGCAGAATTCTTAAGATTCGAATTCATTTTTTGCATTGACAGTGCATTCTTTAATGCCACACCGTTACTTTCAGCAAGATCTGCTGATCCACCAACTAATTCAACAAGATTTGCAGACAATTCATTCAAAATTGTGCCACTACTTTTCCTACTAGCAACGCTGGTGCCTGATTCAAATACTGTTAACTTTTTATCTATTTCTTGAGTTAATTCACTTTTTAACAACCTTTGATAATCATTGGCTAATGAAGGATTATCACTTGACCATGATTTGAACTTGTCATTCCATTCTTTAAGTAAATTAGAACCACGATTCTTAGATTGACGAGTGTAGTTAAGAACTTCATCTGGGACTTGAAACGTTTTATCTTTATCAAAACCCAGTGCTTCTTTAGTTAATTTAGTTTCACTTTCACCAAGTGGAGCACCGTGAGAAGCTGCGGTGTTTCGTGCATTTGGGGCAGGCCAAGCAATAACAGTTTTTAATTGAATAAAACTTGGTTTGTCGGCCTTCTTTGCAGACTCAATAGCCTTAGACAAAGCTGAGACATCTACTTGACCATCTGTTCCTAATTCAACAGTGTGTACATCCCAGTTGTAAGCGCGATATCGAGTGGCAACATCTTCAGTAAAAGCAAGATTTGTGTCGCCATCAATACTAATTCGGTTGTCATCGTAAATAACAATTAAATTGGCAAGGCCAAGATGTCCAGCAAGAGAAGAGGCTTCTGAAGTCACACCTTCTTGTAGATCTCCATCACTTGCCACAACATAAACATAATTATCAAAGATGCTTTGATTAGCTGCGGTTTTTGCATCAAAATAATTGCGCCAATATCTTGAAGCAATTGCCATTCCAACTGCTGAAGATAATCCTTGGCCCAGTGGTCCCGTGGTCATTTCAACACCTTTTGTGTGTTGGAATTCAGGATGTCCTGGAGTCAAGCTATTCATTGTTCTAAATTTCTTTAAATCTTCTATTTCCAATCCGTAACCATTTAGAAATAGTTGGGAATACAAAAGCATGCTGGCATGACCACAAGAAAGAATAAATCGATCTCTAGCAAACCATTCAGGATTCTCGGGGCAGTGATTCATAAATTTGTTAAACAAAAGATGGGCAACTGGAGCCAATGCCATTGCCGTTCCTGGATGACCATGACCAGCGGTTTCAACAGCATCTAAGGCAAGCGCGCGCGCTACTTTTACAGATTTGTCGTCAAGTTCGGTCCAGGCGGAAATACTCATATCGGTTCTTGAGTTCCAGTTCTCGAGGCTTTAGTTATCCCTAGCCTAATGAGTTGCTGGTCACACAATCCAACGAACGCGCCAAAACCGCTATTCAGGTAGCGTTAGTTAGGTATGAGAAAAATTGACGAGCCAATCTTGAATTTGAATCAAGAACCTTCAAGTTTATTTTCCGTTATAAAAAGCTACATCTCTTTAACCAAACCTAGAATTATCGAATTGCTTCTTGTCACAACCGTTCCAACAATGTTCTTAGCTTCGAATGGATGGCCTGATTGGTTTTTGGTTTTAGCAACTCTTATTGGTGGTGCATTAGCTGCTGGGGGAGCAAATGCTTTAAATAATGTTGTTGATCGCGATATTGATGCATTAATGGATAGAACTGCTCATAGACCTTTAGTAACCGGCAAAGTTACTGTACGAGGAGCGGTAGCACTTGGAATTACTTTGTCACTTTTGTCTGTAATTTGGCTGGAGAGTCAAGTTAATACTTTGTCTGCCTTGTTTGCGGCTAGTGCAATTGTTTTCTACGTTTGTGTTTACACATTGCTTTTGAAACGCAGAACATCTTCCAACATCGTCTGGGGAGGTGCCGCTGGTTGCTTTCCCGTTTTAATTGGCTGGGCAGCAGTCACTAATTCGATTAGTTTGGCTCCCATTGTTTTGTTCTTGATTGTGTTTTGGTGGACACCACCGCACTACTGGCCATTATCAATGCAATATCGAAAAGATTATGAAAATGCTGGGATTCCAATGCTTCCAGTGGTTGCCGATCGAGAAAAAGTTGCTAGTCAAATAGCAATTTATTCCTGGATCATGGTCGCCACCACTATGGTTTTGCCTTTAGTTAGTGAACTTTCGATTGTTTATGTACTGGGTGCAATAATTCTGAATTTAATATTTATGCGAGAGGTATATGCATTGAAGAATCGGGCCAAGAGTGATGATCTAGACATCAACCCAATGAAGCTATTTCATTGGTCAATCACATGGCTTGCACTTCTTTTCTTTCTCATCGGACTAGATCCTTTGTTGAATTTAAACTAAATGAAAATTGCTTATGTTGTTGGAAATGACAACCCCGCTGATCCCGATCCAGATTTAGATATTCCTTTTGCCACAGAGGCTGCCGCTCAATTAGATATCGATTTGGTCTTTGCCAATTGGAACGATAACAGTATTGCCTGGGAATCTTTTGACGCAGCCGTTATTAGGTCGACTTGGGATTATGTACCAGTTCGAGATGAATTCTTACAATTTACTAAAACAGTGGAAACCAAAACAAAACTTTTTAATTCTCACGATGTCATGCGATGGAACACAGACAAAAAATATCTATCCGTGCTGGAGGGTAAGGGAGTTCCAATTATTCCCACTAAATTTGCCAGCAGCATTGATGAAGCTTTGTCAGCTATCAGTTGGGCTTTTGAAAAAGCTGACGCTATTGCCATTAAGCCAACGGTTGGAGCTGGTGCGCGTTTAGCAGGAAAAGCAACAACAAAAGAAGAAGCTATTGAATTTGTGAAAAAGATTCTTGAAGCCAAGAGAACAGCAATCATCCAACCTTATATTTCAAGTGTTGATGATGAAGGGGAGAAGGCAATTATTGTCATTAATGGCGAAATTAGTCATGTGGCTAAGAAGGTGCCAGCTCTCACCAAAGGTGGGCATGGAGATGCTGCTGGTCAACTAGAAATAACAAATGAAGTTAGAGAGATTGTAAAAACCATTTCAAATGCTGTAAGTGAATGGAGCGATCTACTTTTTGCACGAGTCGATGTTGTGAGAATGGATGAGAAATTAGTCCTTATGGAATTAGAGTTAACTGAGCCTTGGCTTTTCATGCAATTTAGACCGGCAGCCGGATTGGATCTATTTAAGGCGCTTAAGCAACGTATTGCTTGAAAAAAGTGCCAAATTAGTAATCGCAATCCAAGTGATAACTGCTCCAATAACGTGGAATGAAACCAATATCCAAGGCAATCCGTTAAACCATTGAGCATAGCCAATAAATCCTTGAACTAGACAAATAATAAAGAGAGTTCTTGTTATTTTGTAAATATGTTTTGATTCTTTGTTAATTATTGTTATCACAAGCATTCCAACAATTAATCCAACAAACAGTAGGACCGAGTCTGCATGTAGCCAGGCAATAACTCTTATATCAAGATCAAATCTTGCAGCTATTTCATCACCTGAATGAGGTCCTGATCCAGTTGTGATGGTGCCAAGAATTATCACTGCTAGACCGACTAAGGTCACGATTTTTACGTAGTTGTCAACAATTTTTGGTAATGCTTTAAAAGTTCTTTGATTGTTGAAATAGTCGTAGATTTTGACTGATACTCCTACAAGAATTATCGAAAGAAGAAAATGGGCCATAACTGTTGACGGATGCAGTCCAGTTAGCACAGTGATGCCGCCTAATACCGCCTGCAGCAATGTCCCAATCAAAGGTAAAAATGACCAAACAATAATGTTTCTTTTTTCGTTTAGTAACGAGAACACAAATAAAGCAATGGATATTGCAAGAACTAAGAAAGTTAAAGTTCTATTTCCAAATTCAATGTATTTATGAAAACCTTCAACTTGTCCTGCCACAGGAATCAGAGATCCAGGCGCACAATCTGGCCAAGTAGGACATCCCAAACCAGAACCTGTTAAGCGAACTATTGCTCCAGTAACAATGATTCCGGACTGAGCGATCAAATTAGCTAAGCTAATTCTTCGCCCTAATTTAGTTTTAAAGGTTGTTTTCATGATCTTCTCTGAGTCTAGGTATGTCCCAGAGTTGCATACGGAAGGGAAATAGGCAACACTAGGGTTATGGAATTCAAAACCGTAGGACGAGATCGCCTGGCTCGAGAATTGCTCAAATTAGGTCCTATCACTGCAAGTGATTTGGCGGATTCCTTAGGAATCAGCGCTGTAGCTGTACGTAAACATCTTGACGACATGAGTGAAAAATTTTTAGTTGAATCACACGAAATTGCACCATTTGGGCCATCAAAACCAAAGGGTAGAGGAAGACCTGCTCGTGTTTTTTCCTTAACTTCACAAGGTCGAGATTTTTTCGAAAACCAATATCAATCTTTAGCTCAAGAAGCAGTTAGCTATTTAGCAACAACCTTTGGTGATAAAGCTGTTAAGGCTTTTGCCCTGAGTAGAGCGAACGAAATGCTAGCTAAATATTCTCAAACTTTAAATAATGCAAAAAATGTTGAAGAAAAAGTAGAAATATTATCAAACTTTTTATCCAAAGACGGTTTTGCAGCAACTGCTGACAAAGGATCAGGACCAACTCACACGATTCAACTTTGTCAACACAATTGTCCAATTGCACACGTTGCTGAACAACATCCAGAATTTTGTGAAGCCGAATTAGATGCATTCAGTGAATTACTGGGCGTAAACGTAACTCGTCTTTCAACAATTGCAAATGGTGGAAACATCTGTACTTCATTAGTTAGCACATTGCCAAAAACAGCAGTTTCATCCGCAAGCCAACACAAGGAGAAAAAATGACAATAGCTCGTCCAGAATTAGATGGCATTGGTACTTATGAATTTGGTTGGCACGATAAAAATGATGCTGGTAAAAACGCGAAGCGTGGTCTAACAGAAGACGTTGTGCGAGACATCAGTTCTAAGAAAAATGAACCTGCTTGGATGTTAGAGACAAGATTAAAAGCTCTTGCGATGTTTCAGAAGAAGCCTTTACCTAATTGGGGTGCTTACCTGGGAGATATCGACTTTGACAATATTAAGTACTTTGTTCGCTCCACTGAGAAACAAGCAACATCATGGGAAGAACTACCTGATGAAATCAAAAATACTTACGACCGTTTAGGAATTCCAGAAGCTGAAAAGAAAAGATTAATTGCTGGAGTTGCAGCTCAATACGAAAGTGAAGTTGTTTATCACCAAATCAGAGAAGATCTTGAAAAAGAAGGTGTGATATTTCTTGATACCGATACAGCTTTAAAAGAACATGAAGATGTGTTTAAAGAGTATTTCGGTTCAGTTATTCCTTCCGGAGATAATAAGTTCTCAGCTCTTAACACAGCTGTTTGGTCAGGTGGATCTTTTATCTATGTACCAAAAGGTGTGAAAATTGATATTCCGTTGCAAGCATATTTCCGTATCAATACTGAAAACATGGGTCAATTCGAAAGAACATTAATCATTGTTGATGAGGATGCTTACGTTCATTATGTTGAAGGCTGTACTGCACCAATATATTCAAGCGATTCTCTACATAGTGCAGTTGTTGAAATTGTTGTTAAGAAAAATGCACGATGCCGTTACACAACTATTCAAAACTGGTCAAATAACGTTTATAACTTAGTAACCAAAAGAGCAGTTGCCCAACAGGGAGCAACTATGGAATGGATTGATGGCAACATCGGTTCAAAAGTAACAATGAAATATCCAGCTGTTTGGTTAGTGGGAGAACACGCCAAAGGTGAAACTATGTCTGTGGCATTTGCTGGAGAAGGTCAACACCAAGATGCGGGAGCTAAAATGGTTCATGCCGCACCAAATACTTCCTCAACAATTATTTCTAAATCAGTAGCACGCGGTGGTGGCAGAACTTCATATCGTGGATTAATCCAAGTAAATGAAGGTGCTTACAACGCAAAAACTACAGTTAAGTGCGATGCATTGCTGATTGATGATATTTCCAGATCAGATACATATCCATACATTGATTGTCGTGAAGATGATGTATCAATGGGACATGAAGCAACAGTCTCTCGAATTAGTGAAGACCAATTGTTCTATTTGATGCAAAGAGGACTTAACGAAGATGAAGCTGCAGCCATGATTGTGCGTGGATTCGTAGAACCTATTGCTCGAGAATTGCCCATGGAATATGCAATCGAATTAAACAGATTGATTGAATTGCAAATGGAAGGCGCAGTTGGATGAGTTCAGCCTTACAAGAAAAAGAAATTTTATTTAAAAGTATTGATGCCAGACCAGATCGCATTGCATCGAGCAATCCTGATGATTTTTTGGTGCCAAATGGTCGTGAAGAGGAATGGCGTTATACACCTTTAAAACGAGTGGGAAATCTACACAATGACGCTAAATCTGAACAAGACATCAATTACGAAGTTGTTGCTGCTACAGGAATTACACACTCAATCTTAAGTCGCGATGAAGTTAAAACTAAATTTTTAGCAACCGATCGCATTAGTTCAAGAACGCAATCTTTATGGAATAAAGCATTGGTAATCAATATTCCACAAGAATTAGATACCAAGGATTTAACTTGGATAAAGGTTGATATTAAAAGTGGTGTGCAATATGGTCACATAATCATCAACGCTAAAGCTCACAGTAAAGCCACAATTATTTTGGAACATGTCGGTGAAGGAATTGCTGGCATAAATTGCGAAGTTATTGCTGATGTCAATTCCAACATCGATTTCATTACAGTCTTTGATTTGGCCCGCAAAGGTGTGATTGTTAGTGAACATCAATTTGTAATTAACAAGGATGCAAATATTCGTTCTTTAGTAGTTCAACTTGGCGGAGATGTTGTTCGCTATGTGCCAAGAGCTAAATTCTCTGGAAACCATGGAGCAGTTGAACTATTAGGAGTATTTCTTGCCACCAACGGTCAATTTTTTGAGAATAGAGTTTTTGTCGATCACAATATGAAAGATTGCAAGAGCAATGTTTCATATCGCGGTGGAGCCCAAGGAGAAGGAAGTCACACCGTTTGGGTTGGCGATGTTTTAATCAGAAAAATTGCCACTGGTACTAATACTTACGAAATGAATAGAAATCTTTTACTAGATGATGGAGCAAGAGCAGATTCTGTTCCTAATCTTGAAATTGAAACCGGTGAAGTTGAAAAAGCAGGACATGCAAGTGTTACTGGTCGACTAGATGATGACCAACTGTTTTATCTGATGTCTAGAGGAATTGATGAACACACAGCAAGACAACTTGTTATCGAAGGATTTTTCTCTGGCATCTTTGGCGAATTTACACATCCTGAACTAAAGGAAAGATTAAACGAGAGATTAAACGCTGCTATTGAAAGATCAAATCGATGACTACTTGGACTCCCGTTGGTAAGGTTTCCGATTTTCAAGTTGGAAGTGCAAAAGCAATTGATCTAAACGGTGAAACCATTTGCTTGGTCAGAAATAGCAAAGGATTTCGTGCTGTAACAGATGCATGCTCACATGGTGCTGTCTCATTGAGTGAAGGAACAGTTACTGAAGATGGAATTGAATGTTTTCTTCATGGCTCTGAATTCAATCTAGAAACTGGTGAGCCAAAAACTCCACCAGCAACAAGTGCAATTGATGTTTTTGAAGTGCAAGTAGCAGGCGATGGCGACAATGCCGTTGTCTCAGTCGGAATATAAAGAAGAGGAAAATATGTCTGAATTAGTTATCAAGGATTTACACGTAACCGTTGAAACAGACGATGGAATTAAAGAAATTTTGCGCGGTGTGGATTTAACAATCACCTCAGGTCAAACTCACGCCATCATGGGGCCAAATGGTTCCGGTAAATCAACTTTGGCTTATGCAGTTGCAGGTCACCCTAAATACACAATCCCATCTGGTTCAGTAACCCTAGACGGAGCAGACGTATTGGACATGTCAGTTGATGAGAGAGCTAAAGCTGGTTTATTTTTAGCAATGCAATATCCAGTGGAAATTCCTGGAGTTTCAGTAAGTAACTTCTTACGATCATCACTTACCGCCTTACGCGGCGAAGCACCAAAACTTCGTGAGTGGATCAAGGAAATGAACGAAGCCATGAAAGAAATTGGTATGGACCCAGCATTTTCAGAAAGAAATGTTAATGAAGGATTTTCTGGTGGAGAAAAGAAACGCCACGAAATCTTGCAACTAGAACTTATGAAACCAAAAATTGCCATTTTGGATGAAACAGATTCAGGACTTGATGTTGATGCATTGAGAATCGTTTCAGAGGGCATTAACAGAACTGTGGAAAGAAACAACACAGGTGTGTTATTAATTACGCATCACACCAGAATTCTTCGATACGTAAAACCTGACAAAGTGAGCGTCTTTGTAGATGGACGTGTTGTGGCAACTGGTGGACAAGAATTAGCTGAAGAACTTGAAGCAAACGGTTACGTTAAGTTCTCAAAAGCGACAGCAGGGGCATGACAAATACGGATTCAAAAATCAAGTTGGATATAAAAAAGATCCAACTTGATTTTCCAATCCTGTCTCGAGAAGTCAGAAATAATCGCAAATTAATCTACTTAGATAGTGCTGCAACCTCACAAAAGCCACAAGTTGTAATTGATGCCCAAAATAATTTTTATGAAACGATAAATTCTGGCGTTCACCGAGGCGCTTACTATTTGGCTGAATTGGCAACTGATGCTCATGAACATGCCAGAGAAATCATTGCAAGTTTTGTAAATATAAAACCTGATCAATTGGTGTTCACCAAGAACGCTACTGAATCGTTAAATTTGTTGTCATACTCATTTCTTAATGCCACGTTGAAGGCAAAATATGGAACAGAAGTTGATAAGAGATTAATACTAAATCCAGGAGATGAGATTCTTGTTTCCGAATTAGAGCATCATGCAAATTTGGTGCCCTGGCAAGAATTGTGTTTAAAAACTGGTGCAATCTTAAAGTGGATTCCAATAACTGAGCAAGGAATACTGGATTATTCAAAGATTGAATCTTTAATTAGTCCAAGAACAAAAATTGTTTCTGTGTCGCACATGAGTAACGTGCTTGGCTCTATTACTGATATTGCTTTAGTAGGAAAAGCCGCAAAATCAGTCGGTGCTTTTTTCTTTATAGATGCATGCCAATCAGTTCCTCACATGCCAGTTGATTTCTCAAAATTAGGAGCAGATGCAATTGCTTGGTCAGGACATAAAATGCTTGGCCCCTTAGGAATTGGTTTATTGGCTGCCACAGAAGAATTGTTAGAAATAATGCCACCATTTATAAGTGGTGGATCAATGATTGAAACAGTCTCAATGCAAAAATCGACTTTCACAAAAGCCCCCAAAAAATTTGAAGCAGGAACTCCACCAGCTGCAGAAGCAGTAGGTCTTGGAGCAGCAGTTGAATACTTGCAAAAAATTGGTATGGAAAATGTTCATAACCATGAAAGACATTTAACAAAATTGATGGTTGAAGGATTAAAAAATATTGAAGGCGTAACAATTTATGGACCAACAGATGATCAAGATCGAGGCAGCACAGTTTCTTTCGCTCTTAATGGTTTGCATCCACATGACGTTGGTCAAGTATTAGACGATATGGGAATTGCTGTGCGAGTGGGAAATCATTGTGCAAGACCAATTATGGATAAATTAAAAGTGCAATCAACAACAAGAGCAAGTACCTACATCTATAATGATGATTCAGATATCCAAGCGTTGCTAGAAGGTATAGATGAAGTGTTCAGATTCTTTGGAAGTAAATAATGCAATTATCTAATATGTATCAAGAGGTTATTCTTGACCATTACAAAACTCCACGCGGCAAAGGCTTACAAAGTCCATTCGGGGGAGAAGCTCATCATGTTAATCCCACTTGTGGTGATGAAATAACCGTGAGAGTTTTACTAAGCGATGATGGCAAAACAATCAAAAAAATTTCCTATGATTCCACCGGCTGTTCAATTAGTCAGGCTTCTGCCAGCATCATGTTTGAACAAGTTGATGGCAAATCAATTGATGAGTTTGATAAAGCAAGCAATGAGTTTTTAGCCATGATGCAAAGCAAGGGAAATTTTGAACCAAATGAAGATCTTTTAGGTGATGGAATTTCTATGATCGGGGTCGCGCAATATCCAGCCAGAATAAAGTGTGCCCTGTTGTCATGGATGGCGGCCAAAGATGCAATTATTAGAGCAAATGGAGATAAATAATGTCAACTGATACCAAAGCATCATCTGAAAATGTATTCGAAGCATTACATGATGTAGTAGATCCTGAATTGGGAATAAATGTTGTTGATTTAGGTCTTATTTATGGAGTTGAAGTAAAAGATGATGGTTCTGCAATCATCGATATGACACTAACTTCTGCCGCATGTCCATTGACTGATGTAATTGAAGATCAAACAAAAGCTGCACTAAATGGAATAGTGACTGAATTTAAGATTAATTGGGTTTGGATGCCACCATGGGGGCCAGACAAAATTACAGATGAAGGTCGTCAAATGCTCAGGGCATTGGGATTCAACCTTTAATCAATAAATTTAGTAAGACTAGACTTGTTATCAAATGAGTCAAATGCAAATCTGGGAAACCTATAGATCTCTTACTCGTGATGGAAGTGTCAAAAAACGAGGAATTAAGAACGGCACGATTAACAGGGTATTAGGTTACGCAACCCCACTAAAAATAGATATAACTCTATTAATTGTTGTTGTAGTAATAGATGCATTCCTAGTTGTTGCCCAACCTTTACTATTCAAAAGAATCATTGACCAGGGAATTTCTGCTGGAAATAAAAACGTCGTAATAACAACTGCAGTATTGGTTGGGGTATTGGCCATATTTTCTGCAGGTTTAAGCATTATCGGTAGACTTTATAGTTCAAGAATTGGTGAAGGCTTAATTCTTACCCTGCGCACACAAGTCTTTAACCACGTACAAGCACAACCAATTGCGTTTTTCACTAGAACTCAAACAGGATCATTAATTTCACGAGTCAACGGTGACGTAATCGGCGCACAACAAGCATTTACATCTACTCTTAGTGGAATTATCTCTAATGGGATTAGCTTGATAATTGTTTTAAGCACAATGTTAATTCTGTCTTGGCAGATAACATTAACTTCCTTAATACTTCTTCCAGTTTTCTTAATTCCTGCAAAATCTATGGGAAAAAGAGTTCAAGCTCTTTCAAGAGAGCAAATGAACCTAAATGCTGCAATGAGTCAAACCATGACTGAGAGATTCAATGTTTCAGGGGCTTTACTAGTAAAGCTTTTTGGTGATCCAAAGAATGAAGGAAATAGCTTCTATAAAAAGGCAGCACGAGTAAAAGATATTGGCGTACGTATCGCTATGACTAATACCATTTTCTTTGTTGCTTTAACCACTGTGGCAACAATTGCTACTGCAATTGTGTACGGATTTGGGGGAAGCCTTGTAGTTTCTGGTGTTTTAACTTTAGGAACTTTGTTGGCACTAACTGCCTTATTAGCACGTCTTTATGGTCCCTTAACCGCACTTTCTAATGTTCGAGTAGACATCATGACCGCGTTAGTTTCTTTTGAAAGAGTGTTCGAAGTTTTAGATTTAGAACCTCTAGTAAAGGATTCAAAGAATCCTCTGAATTTACCGCAAGGACCACTAAATATTGAATTCAATAATGTTTCATTCTCTTATCCAACAAGAGCTGATGTAGGCCTTGAAACTTTAGAACTCGCAAGTGATGGAAAAATTGAAAACGATACTAACAATTTGGTGTTAAACAATGTATCTTTCAAAATCAAACCCGGAACCATGCTGGCTTTAGTGGGACCAAGTGGCAGTGGAAAAACAACAATTTCACAACTAATTGCAAGACTTTATGACCCAACTAGTGGGGTAGTAACAGTTGGAGAGGTAGATATAAAAGAAGTCGCCAGAGATGAAATTCGAAAAACAATTGGAGTAGTAACCCAAGATTCCCATTTATTCCATGATTCAATAAAAAACAATTTGCTTTACGCAAAAGAAGATGCCACCGAAACGGAAATATGGAGCGCTCTAGAAGGTGCACAAATTTCAGATTTTGTTAATTCACTTCCAGACAAATTAGACACCATTGTTGGAGATCGAGGATATCGCTTAAGCGGTGGAGAAAAACAAAGAATTGCAATTGCTCGAGTATTTCTCAAACAACCAAGGATTGTTATTTTAGATGAAGCAACGGCACATTTGGATAATGAAAACGAAGCTGCAGTACAAGTTGCCTTGGCGACAGTTCTAGAAAATAGAACTTCAGTAGTGATTGCACATAGGCTTTCAACAATTATTAATGCAGAACAGATCGCGGTAATAAAAGATGGAAAACTTATAGCCATTGGAAGCCATGCAAATCTTCTTAAAGATAATGGTGTTTATTCCGATTTATATAACCAGCAATTCGCGGTTTAAGTCTATTTAGATTCATTTTTTAGTAAGACATACCAACCAATAGGCAAGAGAAGTGCAAAAAGAATCCATTGGATTGCATAGCTTAAGTGAGGACCATTAGATAATTCTGGCAGCGGAATTATGGCCACTTGATTATCCATTGGTGATGATTTAGCTAATTGTAAATAGAAATCATTTGCTATTTCAAAATCAAAATACTTAAAATCTATGTTGTTGACTTGATTTATCGGTAAATCAGTTGGTTGAGCCACCGAGGATTTGAATGGCTGCAGGTATCCTTCAATATTTACATTTCCCGGTGGAGCAAGTGGAATATTTTGATCTGTTGAAGCAGATGATCCAATTGGTATCCACCCGCGATTTATTAAAATTCTGTCGCCGTTTGTAATTTCAAAGGGAGTAATAATCCAAAAACCCAAACTATTTCCTAAATATTGCTTTCGAACCAACTTTGAATGTTCGTTTATATAATTTCCCTTTAACTCAACTTTTTCCCACTGGTTCATCTCCGATAGTTGAGATAGGGAGTCAATATTTTTAGGAGAAGAAGACAGTGCCGAATATGTTTGTTCATTTCTGAGAATTCTTTGGTCGTATCGATCAAATTGCCAAAATGAAAGTCTTATAAATAGATAGATAAAGGCCAAGAGAATTATCGTAAGAGCAATCCAGCGTGGTCTAATTAATTTTTTGAACATAATCCTGATTTCAGACTACTTGAATCAAACTACTTAGTTGGACCTGATTCAATAGTTCTTGTTGGTGATTCGACTTGTTTGCCATTAAAGAAGAAATTTTCGCGACCAGCGTTGGCAATGACAACAGCTATATAGGGAAGAAATATGGCTCCAAAAATTAATGCCCAACGTAAATTTCCGCTAGCAAATACTGCTCCCACAAAACAAATTGTTCTTAAACTCATTGATATTAAATATCGACGTTTTCTACCTGCTTGATCGAAACTCAATCCGGTTGAGGCAGAGGTAATTGCATAGACAGGTGGTTGTTCTTGATTGGTCATTTTCTGTTCTCGCCTTCCTCTATGTGGCAACGCTACGGCAAAAATTACATTTTCGCGATTTAAAAAGGGTACCTAGCGGGCTAGAAATCAATTCTTTGCCATCCACGAGGTAAGTTACAAGGTATGTCTTCAAATGGGGTTGCTTTTGTAACTGGTGGCAATAGAGGTATCGGTTTAGCCATAGCTCAAAGATTTGCCAAGGATGGTTTCAAAGTAGCCATTTCATATCGTGAACAAAAACCTAATGATGATTTTTATATGGTTAAAGCAGATGTTACTGATAGCAAAAGCATTGATGCTGCAATTGATGAAATTGAAAAAAATCTTGGTCCGTTAGAAGTGGTTGTTATTAATGCAGGAACAAACAAAGACGCTCTTGCTATGCGCTTAGAAGATAGTGACATGGAAAATATCATTAATACAAATTTAATGGGATCATTGAGAGTTGCCAGACGAAGTGTTAAATCAATGATTAAGAATCGCAAAGGAAGAATTATTTTTATCGGTTCAGTAGTTGGATTATTGGGTTCACCGGGACAAATGGTTTACGCAAGTACCAAAGCTGGATTAATTGGTGCAGCAAGATCTCTAGCTCGTGAAGTTGGAAGCAGAGGAGTCACAGTTAACGTTGTTGCCCCAGGATATGTTGACACTGACATGACAAACGATCTTGATGAAGCAAGAAAAGATATGATCACTTCTAGTACACCACTTGGAAGAACAGCTAGTGCTAGTGAAATTGCAGGAGTTGTTAGGTTTTTAGCATCAGAAGATGCTTCCTACATCACAGGTGCAGTAATTCCTGTTGATGGAGGATTAGGAATGGGACACTAAATAATGGGAATAATGCAGGGAAAGACAATTTTAGTAACAGGTGTTCTCACTGATCACTCAATTGCTTTTTCTGTCGCGAAACTTATTCAAGAAGAAGGCGGCACCGCACTATTAACTTCTTTCGGCAGAGCAATGGGAGCAACTGAAAGAGCTAATGGTCGCTTACCAAAACCTGCGACAATTTTAGAATTAGACGTTACAAGTGAAGAAAACCTTGCTAATTTAGCCAGTGAAATTAAGAAACACACTCCAACTATTGATGGCGTAGTTCACGCAATTGGATTTGCACCACAATCTGCTCTTGGTGGAAATTTTTTAAGTACTGAATGGCCTGATGTTGCAACAGCGGTTCATGTTTCTGCTTACTCATTGAAGTCACTTTCAATGGCATGTGTTGATTTAATGCCAAATGGTGGCAGCATCGTCGGTCTTGATTTTGATGCAACTGTTTCCTGGCCACAATATGACTGGATGGGTGTTGCTAAAGCTGCGCTTGAATCTACATCTCGCTATTTAGCACGTCATTTGGGACCAAAAAATATTCGAGTTAATTTAATTGCTGCAGGACCAATCAACACTGTTGCTGCAAAACATATTCCTGGTTTTGAAAAATTCGAAGAAGCTTGGGCGGCAAGATCACCATTAGGTTGGAAGATTTCAGATCCAGTGCCATCAGCTAAAGCTGTTGTTGCCTTACTTTCTGATTGGTTTCCTGCAACTTCCGGAGAGATAATCCACGTTGATGGTGGATATCACTCCATGGGTGCTTAATTAGTTTTTTCTAACGCGTAATTTACGACTGCAGAAAGACCTTGTCGACACGTTCTATTTAAATCTGAAATTGGTGTTGACCACATTGATTGTTTTGTGGCACTAAATGAATTTATTTCATTTTCAAGTGCAAATTCAGTGATAGCTAAAACTCGCAATAATCTTCCCAGTAAAAATGTGACTCTAGTTGGTTGGTCATCTGGATATGCCTGGATAGAAATGTCGTGTTCTAAATCAATTAAAAAGTCGTGGGCATCTTGATTTCCGGCCACGAGATCGAATGCTTCAATCTCGTCACTTGTTTCATGCAACAAATCAGATAGTTGCTTATCCATATCTTGCCAATTAGTAGATAGTGCTACTGGTTCCTTTAATCTTTTTGTGGCAACCCAAGAGTTTGCTTCTTCATGAATTCCTAAGGGTTCACCACCTCTAGTTGTTATTACATGACCTAATTCAATAGCTACGTCAACGAATTCATCTGTACCAATAATTGCATCCATATTTCCTGTAACTGGGAAATGGCAACGTAAAGCATTGGTTCCTGTATTTCTTAAACCAGCCACAAACAAGGCTAAGGATTCGTTATTTAATATTGTCGAAACTTGTCGAGGAGATTCAGAGATGCAATCAACGCTTCGCTCCAGAGTTTCTCGACCTTGCATAAAGGCGGTTGCCCATATTGCCAAGGAGATACTGGTTGGCACGTTTTGAAACATTTGACCCGGCATGAGATTAACCTAATAGATAGGTGAACATTTATCTTCTCGATTATCTAGTGGGGTAGTAAGTCAGAAACTGACGAATTCGCTTTTATTGCATAGACTGGCAGAGGAGGCGCCATAATGAGCATGATTAATGAAACAGAAAATCGTGGTTCTTGGTTGAATGACGAACAAATTGAATTCGTTAGAGACCGCCTCCCAATTTTATACATTGACGCAATTCCGGTAAGAGTTGACGAATTAGGTAATGTCACACAAATTGGTTTGTTGTTGCGCGGAATGCCAGATGGAAGCATTAGCCGAGCAATGGTTTCAGGTCGAGTTTTATATGGGGAAAGAATTAGGGGAGCCTTACTTAGACATATAGAAAAAGATTTAGGTGCAACAGCTCTTCCACAATTATCTCCAAGTCCAACACCTTTTACTATCGTCGAATATTTTCCAGACCCAAGTGTTTCTGGATTTCACGATCCAAGGCAACATGCAGTCAGTCTTGCTTTTGTTGTTGTGGTTAAAGGTGATTGCCGACCAAGTCAAAATGCACTCGATTTAGCATGGTTGAGTCCACAAGAAGCTCAAAGTAAGAAAGTATTAGATGAGATGACAGGTGGTCAAGCTAAATTGTTGAAGCTTGCGTTAGCCCATATGGGAGTGACCGAATAATGAATAACAAAACTGCAAGTAAGAATCTGGGTTGGTTACTTAGTGTTGGCGGACTAGTTGGTTGGTTTTCATCATTTATATTGACAATAGACAAAATAAAGCTTCTGGAAAATCCAAATTATATTTCAAGCTGTAATGTCAATTCAATTTTAGCCTGTGGAAATGTTGTTAAGACCGCCCAAGCATCCGTGTTTGGATTTCCCAACAGCGTTATTGGTGTAAGTAGTTTTCCAATCTTGGCACTTATTGGAGTATTGATCTTGTTAGATGTATTTATTCCTAGATGGATGTTGCAAATTATTGCTTTGGTTAGCGGTTTAGCTACCTTGTTTGTTTCTTGGTTAGCATTTCAAAGTATTTATGTAATTGAGATTTTGTGTCCTTATTGCATAGTTGTTTGGGCTATGACAATTCCAATTTTCTTCTTAACCACAAGGGACTTATTAAAGAATTCCAGAAATTCAACATTAAAACTTCTTGTTCCATTCACAGGGTTTTTAACGTTGGCATGGTACGTAGTCGTGGGGGCTGCAATAACTCTGCAATTTGTAATCTAAGTGTCCGAAGGGGGACTTGAACCCCCATCCCCGTAAAGGGACTAACACCTCAAGCTAGCGCGTCTACCAATTCCGCCATCCGGACTTATTAGATTCACACGATAACAATCGACACCTAACTTGCTTTCAAGAGCATCGGCTCGGCAAGATGGAATCACTATGAATAACTCCATAAATCTTGAAGAAAGAGTTGTTAATTATTGTCAAGATTTAATCCGAATTGACACCACAAATTTCGGAAATAATGAAAGTAATGGCGAATTTAAAGCTGCTGAATACATTGCAGAGATATTGAAAAGTCTAAATATTGAATATCAAATTATTGGACCCGATACAAAGAGATCTTCGATAATCGCAAGATTACCGGGGAGTGATCATTCTTTACCTGGAATTGTTTTGCATGGCCATCTTGACGTTGTCCCAGTTGAAAAAGATAAATGGAGTAAACCGGCCTTTGAAGCAATAATCGATCAAGACATGATCTGGGGTCGTGGAGCCGTTGATATGAAAAACGGTAACGCCATGATTTTGGCAAGTCTTTTCGAACTTGTTAAATCAGGTTGGCGTCCCAAAAGATCAATCACTTTAGTGTTTTTTGCTGACGAAGAAGCAGGTGGTGGCTTAGGAAGTCACTTTGTAACAAAGAATTATTCAGAATATTTTGACAATTGCACTGAAGCCGTTGGGGAAGTGGGAGGTTTTTCGCACACATTAAGTAACGGTGTCCGACTGTATTTAATTGAGACAGCGCAAAAAGGTATCGCATGGATGAAATTATCTGCTACAGGAAATGCTGGTCATGGTTCAATGATCAACAACGAAAATGCCATTTCAAAGCTATCTAAAGCCATTACTAATTTGAGTAATCATAAGTTTCCAGTCACTATAAAAGATTCGGTCAGAGCACTTCTTGAAGAAACAGCTTCAGCTCATGGCACCAAGTTTGATGAAAAAGATCCCGAAAAAATAGTTGCCCTATTGGGTACATTAACTAAATTAGTTTCGGCAACTTTGGCAAATACTGCTAATCCGACAATGCTTAATGCTGGTTATAAAGTAAACGTTATTCCTGGAGAAGCAATTGCTCATGTTGATGGTCGCTTCTTGCCAGGAAACTCAGATACATTTTTGGCAGATATTAAGAAAATTGTGGGCGATGAAATAACTGTCGAAGCAGAAACTTTTGATGTTGCTCTAGAAGCCCCTTTTGATACAAATATTGTTCACTTAATGACTGAGTCTTTGGCAGCTGAAGATCCTGCAGCTCGAGTTGTTCCGTACATGCTTTCAGGTGGAACTGACGCCAAAGCTTTATCAAAATTTGGCATTAAAGGCTATGGATTTACACCTTTATTGCTTCCTAATGATTTAGATTTCACAAGTTTGTTTCATGGCCATGATGAAAGAGTTCCAATCTCCTCACTCAAATTCGGAGCAAGAACAATGCACAGATTTATTAAGGCCCTTTAAGTTCTTTCTACTTTATGAATGCGTTTTTTTACCCACATTCTTTTTACACCATTTGGGTAAATTCTGGTTCTTACTAATTCCCAACGACCGTATTCTGCTAATTCTGTAAGTAGTTGTTTTGCTTCTCTGCGAGTAACTTTTTTAGGTAATGGAACTTCTCTTATTTCCCAGGAACTGTACAAATCAATTACCTCGATCCTTTGGAAGTTGAGCCCATCCTGACTCAGGATATGAGGAATGTGGTGCAGAAACGTCGGACAGAGCGTTATTCAATTCTTGCGGAAGTTCCAAATTATCGGAGCTTAACAAGATTCTTAGTTGAGCAAGATTTCTGGCGCCCAAAATTACTGAACCAACTCCTGGTCTGTCGCGCAGCCACGCAATAGCTGTTTCTACTGGAGTTCTGCCTATTCCTTCTGCGGCAGTTACTAATGCATCAACAATTCGTGCTTTGTCTTCGGTGAGATGTTCTTGAATAAAACCTGAAAAATGTTTTGATGCAGCTCTTGAATCAACAGGTGTGCCAAATCGATATTTTGCTGTTAAAACACCTCGACCAAGAGGCGACCAAGGAAGAAGCGCTTTTTCTTGATTTTCTAATAGGGGAATTAATTCTCTTTCCACACCGCGAGCAAGTAATGAATATTCATGTTGAGCAGTAATAAATGGGATATTTAAATTTTTGCATTCAGAAATTACTAGGGCTGTTTGCCAGGCAGCATAATTAGAGATTCCAAAATATCTAAATTTTCCTTGTGAATAGAGATTGGATACTGCTCTTAAAGTTTCATCAATTGGGGTTATTGAATCCCAGCCGTGCATTTGCCATAAGTCGACGTGATCAACGCCCAAGCGATTCAAAGATGCTTCAAGAGCACCTGTTATATGAATTGCACTTGCGTTATACATTCGAGGCAATTCCACTTTCACAGCTTTAGTGGCAATAAATATTGAATCCCTATTTCCAATTTCGGCAATTATTTGTCCAACTAGTTCTTCAGACACACCTTGCGAATATGAATCTGCGGTGTCAAGGAAATTCCCACCGGCTTCGATAAATGCTTTATATTGCGAACGAGCTTCTGGTTCATCTGTGTCTCGACCCCAAGTCATAGTTCCAAGGGCCATAGTTGAAACCTCGTGTCCAGAGTTTCCGAGCAGTCTCATGCGCATATTGTGAGGTTATTGCAATAATTGAAAGAATCAACTCTTTTGATTGATTTTTTGCGAAGTGTTAGGAGAAATTCCTTGTCTTGGTGGCTAGCCGCTGCAATGGGTGTGGTGCAAGGGGTTACCGAATTCCTACCAATTTCATCAAGTGCGCATTTAAGAATCCTGCCGGCGCTGTTTGGTCAGAAAGATCCCGGTGCTTCCTTTACGGCCGTTATTCAAATTGGCACTATATTTTCTGTCCTTATATTTTTTAAAAACGATTTAATATCAATTTCTAAAGCGACTTTAATTGGATTTCTTAGAAGAAATCAACGAAATAAAGAATTTAAGATGGGCATTTCTATTATTTTAGCCACATTGCCAATAATATTTTTAGGATTTTTTGGTCAAGATTTTATAAAAAATGGTGCCAGAGATTTGTATCTAGTCGCCTATGTAATGTTGATTTTTTCATTTGTGATGTTTTTTGTAGATAAGTATTCAAAATTCGAAACCAACATTGATGAACTTTCTAGATTTAAGATTTTGATGTTGGGTTTTGCTCAATCACTCGCCTTGATTCCAGGTTTCAGTCGATCAGGTGTCACCATTACCGCAGCTAGATTTTTCGGGATAAATCGAGCTGATGCTGCAAGATTCTCATTTTTACTATCCGTTCCAGCAATTGTGCTCTCCGGGTTATATGAAGCTATAGGGATAACCAACAGCAACCAATCTGGTTGGGGCCAGACAATATTTGCTGCCGCCGTGTCTTTTGTTGTTGGCTACTTAAGTATTGCTTGGCTGATCAAATGGTTGGGCAATCACAGTTTAAAAACCTTTGTAATTTATAGAATCGCTCTTGCTTTAGTGATAATTGCGTTACTAAATGGCGGAATAATCTCTAACCTCTAGAATGTATTCGTGACCACTGTTTATTTAGTAAGACATGGCAGAACTCCGGCCAATGAAAAAGGTATATTGGCGGGCCG
>Ga0114975_10000288_pt1 | contig 37939 bp, 38 predicted proteins | sample S_130626_EF_Meta_FD_87031 | JGI IMG/M metagenome (GOLD analysis project Ga0114975, IMG submission 87031) | Freshwater microbial communities from Lake Simoncouche, Canada to study carbon cycling - S_130626_EF_MetaG | ecosystem: Environmental > Aquatic > Freshwater > Lake | place: Lake...
AATAATTTTTATATCGTTTTTGTTTTGTTTATAAAATATTGATTGGTTGATTTATTTTATAAACATGGTGTTATTAATGGCGTCTTTGGGTTTTGGATTTTTTTGTGCGCTTGTTTTTTTTGGTGTGTTTGGATTTTTTTCCTCCTGTTGTTACTGGTGGCGCTGGTGCTGGTGCTGGTGCTGGTGCTGTTGTTGGTGCTGGTGCTGTTGTTGGTGCTGATGTTGGTGCTGATGTTGGTGCTGATGTTGGTGCTGGTGCTGGTGTTGGTGCTGGGTTTTTTGGATTTAAAAATGAAGACAATGAAAATGATGGCAATGATGGAACCCAATCAAACATTCCTCCTCCTCTTTGTTTTTTACTATTATTATATTTTACCATTTTATAAAAAAATTGCTATATCATATATTGATAAAATATTTCTAAATATCAAATGGTATTCCCATCCTCATCCAATTTGATCAAACACATCCGATTTGTAACCGGCATATTTTTAACGCTATAACTATTCAAATCACTATTGATAGAAACATCGATTTGATTTTTCAAGAGCCTTTTCTTGGGTGCTCTATGTTCATATCCTTCAACCCGTTCTTTTAAAATCGTATTCCATACTTCATGTATTTTTGGTATGGCGTCTTCAAACCATTCCCTATTTCTTGGAATATAAACACATGAAAATTCTTCTAAATACCAATAATGTGTATCAAATAATACCATATTGTTGGATTTTTGTATTTCTTTTTGTTGGCGTCTCCATTCATCGAGTGCTTCTTTAGTAAGCGGTGCATCAACATCCAAATATACATATACAGGTGCATTCGATTTGACTGTTTGATTGATTAGAGTGCGTTCAGTAAAACATAAAATAACGCCTTTGTAATCATGGACTTGGTCTTCATGGAATGCATCCTCGCTCGCGTATTCTAAAAATCGGGTTTCTACAAAATCACATTCATCTAAATCACATACCTCCATCTGTATTTGTGTTTGAACCCAATATTCCTCCTTGGGAACTCCATTGATATCACGATTTACTATGTTTTTGATTTCTACCATTCGACCATAACGATCGTTCGATGGATCAATATTAATACCATCCGGTGATGCACCTATGTATTGGTGTCGTGGATGTTGAATGCACCCGAATTCACCCAGTTTGGTATTATACATATGTTCATACACCATTACTGTAACTGGTTCGTATTTGTTACCCCAATGCATTGCTGAACCCGTATTATTTGCAAAATTCGATTGAGCCATGGAAAAAGGTGCACATTTTTCATATATCAGACTATTGATATTGGTTTCTGTACTGATAGCTTTCCATAAATTACTCGCACTTATAATATTATAACGAAATTTGTACCATTCCTCGCTCTTTTGTTTTGGTTGTGGTATATTTTGGAGTGCGACGATTTTGGTTTTGAGGGTTTCGATATCGATGTTTGGTTTTGATATTGTGGTGGCGTATGGTATCGAGCGTCGCTTGTAATATGAAAAATCTAAATAGTTCTCGAGAATGGTTTCAACAAAGTCATAAATATCATCGTAGTCTTCGAGATCACATTGTTGGCCATTCGACATGTCTTGATAAATAACGGTACTTACATGGTCGACCATATCTGGATAGAACTTTGCCGATGCCATTGATAAAATGTATATGCGATGATAGTCTTCGAACAATTCATAGATTGTGTCGATCAATTCGATAGCGTCATTCTCGTCTAATGTATCAATGAATGATTCGTCTATTTCAATAACCGATTGTGTTTCGCTTTCAGAACTAGCATCTGATTCCGTTTCTGGTACAAAATCACTATCAGTATTCATATATTTTATTAAATATATATGAATAAAAGGGTTTAAATCAATTTTTTTATATAATAAAATTATGCTATCTTTGTAAAAACAATGGATGCAGTTGCTTCTTTCACATTGCTGCCATTTGGTAATTTTCCAGTTAAATCTGACGGATCTCCTATATGAGTTCCTATATCTGCTGACCAAAACATCAAAGAAATCTTATCATTAAACGAAAGGTCTACTAAAACAGTATTCGATATTGTATAAATATGGTTTGATTCTGGAGCTTCGACTAATGTGGAGGAGCCTGAAATTACATTACCATTTCTAGTTAATACTGTTGCACCGTCAGTTGATGTAATTGGAAGACTTCCTCCGCCAGATCTTACATCTAGTTTGTATGTCAATAAATAAAAACCATTATTTGGAACAACAAATGCTGTTGGGTGTGAAAAACTTGGGTCTGTAATTGTTGTCCATGCTGAACCGACGGGACCTATAGGTGCATTTTCAAAATAAACATATTGAAATTTGGTTGTATTGAGGTTGTTTTGTGAAATGTCACTCCATACGAAAATGGATGATATAGCCGCGTTTTGACCTGCTGGTCCAGTTGCACCAGTTGATCCATTGTCACCTTTTTGTCCGGTTGGGCCAGCTGATCCCGTTGGACCATCCTTTCCATTTTGTCCGGTTGGGCCTACTGAACCTGTTACACCATCCTTTCCATTTTGTCCAGTTGGGCCTACTGAACCTGTTACACCAGCTGATCCATTGTCACCTTTTTGCCCAGTTGGTCCTGTTGGACCAGTTGCACCATCCTTTCCATTATCTCCATTTTGTCCGGTTGGGCCCACTGGACCGGTTGCACCATCTTCTCCCATTGGGCCTGCTGAACCTGTTGCACCATCTTGTCCATTTTTACCATCTTTACCGTTTTTTCCATCTTGTCCATTTTTACCATCTTTACCATTTAGTCCATCTTTACCATCTTCTCCATCTTGACCATCCCGGCCATTTTCACCATCTTGACCATCACAACCATTCAAACCATCCTTACCATTTTCACCGTTTTCGCCATCTTTACCATCTCTTCCATTTTTACCATCTTTTCCATCACGACCATCACACCCATCTTCACCATCTTTTCCATCCTTGCCATCTTTTCCATCTTTTCCATCATACCCATCACATCCATCTTTTCCATTACGTCCATCACGACCATCTTCGCCATTCTTACCATTCTCACCATCCTTTCCATCTTTACCGTCTTTTCCATCACGACCGTCACGACCATCTTCACCATCAGTACCATTCTCACCATCCTTTCCATCTTTTCCATCACGCCCGTCGCGACCATTTCTGCCATCCTTACCTTTCTCGCCATCTTTTCCATCTTTGCCATCTAGACCATTTTTACCATCTTTGCCATCACGACAACTATATGGTTTGTTACATTTTGAAGATGTATTATGACAACTATGTCTTTTCTTAGTATCACCACATGTGTGACGACACTCTTCCGCTGGTTTATAACATTCCGATTTTGGCATATATAACTCGATATTATATATATAAACAGCATTTTATAATTATTTTCTAAAACATTTTAATTTTTGCTCGTTATTATCAGGTGTAATTTACAATATTGATCTATATTTGTTATTTATGAATTACAAAACTATATAAAAGGTTTTTATTATTATATACATGAAACGACTTTTGTCTATTATAAAAAATATTATATCAAAAGAAGAAATCAAACCATTAGGTAGGTGGAATATTGACTACTGTAATAAGAAAACGAATCAAAAGGTCGATTTATCCAATGAAGATCATTGTGGACCCTGTGGACAATATGCAATTACTAAAATAACCAAACCAGTAGATAAACCCCCATCAAACCATGACTCTAATTAATAGTAATAACAATACATTGAGCCTTTTTTTTATCTTTACATGTAGTCTCTTTACATGCACCATCTTTATTGGATGGCGTTTCATATTTTGGTTTCTTAGGAGATCCACATAGTTCACACTTTTCACATTTTTTTGATTTTTCACAACGTTTTGGTTGTTGTTTTTTTTCGCATTTTTCACAACAAAATGATTTATGTTTTTTTTCACATTTATCACAACTACTTGAATCACTTACTGATTCATCATCACTATAATAACATTCTCGCTTTGGCATATATAATATTCGATTATATATATAATTATCCATATATATAATTTATTTTTAAAAAAATTACTAAAACCGCATTGATGATCATGTATTGATTTATAAATGTAAATAAAAATACACTATTCTACAATAGAATCCACAATAGAGTCCTCACATGTAGTTTCTTTGTTTTTTTCTGTTACGCGCTTTGGTGTCAATGATTTCAATGTGGAAACACGTTTTACGTCAGTTATTTTTAGCGTAAAATTACGACCGACTTGATTAAAATGAAGTGATGGTATCGCCGATATTTCGCCACTTTCTTTGTTGTATGTGACATCCTTCGTTTTATTGAGTTTGTTTTTTTCCAAGCAGCCTACAAAAAATGTTTTCAATGTTTTTACGTCCTTCACCGGTAGTGAATTCTCTTTTCCGTATTTTTCAGCAAATTGATGTAGTTTTTGGATTTTAACGGTTTTGTCTAGTTTTATCCAGATTTCGGTTTTGTTATGTTGTTTTTCTCTTTCTAATAAGTCATCGATTGACTGATAATTTGACTGCTCTGTTTCAGTAATTTGTTGCGTATTCAAAATATTCTTATATTTTGATGTAGGATCATATGTATCTTTTTTGATATCAGTATTTGCATCACTATTCGTGTCATTTGATGCTTCAGTCTTTTCGTTTCTTAACAAATCATTTATTGATAACATATTCTTATAAAATCCTTTTTATATATATTTATAAATAAATATGTTTATCTAGTTTTTTAATATATATTAATTATATAATTTAGTGAAGATGAAATTACACCCACTACAAACTGCAGGTAGAAAAACTAGAAAAATGCGTAAAACACATACACGTGGGCGAGGTAAATATTTGAAAAACTGGTCAAAACAATCTCCTGGTTATCATGAGCGAACCAATATGATGAAAACTTGTGGTAAAAAATGCTTCCTTGGTCCTAAAAAATCATTTCCGATTTGTACTCGTAACACATGTAAACGTAATCGTAAAGGTATTTATGCTGCGCTTATACGTGCTAGAGAATACACGCGTATAAAGGGTTCTCAAAAATATAGAAACATAACTAAAAAAGCACGTAGACTTTTATCTCGTAAGTGTCTATAAAAAAATATTGATCAGTGTTTTATCAGGTCCATTTACATGGACAAATTGTGGATTACGTCTTTTATACCATACTGTTTTTTTATTCCAATCAAAATCCTCCATTTCAATATCGGATGTATTCAAAAACAACAGGTTCTCGTGATCTAATTCTATTAGATTTTGATTATCAAAAAACACTTGTGTCCAAAATCTTTGATCATCATGACGATCATCATATTGATAACCTTTCATACATTGTCGGAGTGGTCCAACACGTCCGATTATCATACCACTATTTAAAAACGGAAATTCTGCGTCTTGATTTTTGTATTCCGAAGCTCTCTGTGGGTCTGGGTGACATCCTGTTTCTGCTCCAAACACGATCGGTTTTTTGAATGTCTTGTATCTGGTCAATATTTCTTTTTGATCACCCACGTATGCTACATCATATGCATCCGTAAATAAAACAATATCGTCTGGGTTGAGAGTAGGACGATTAATAAAATTATATAATTCGCGTAGTTTTACGCCGAAATTTTGATGGCCTTCCCAGCCTATTAGTCGGTTCTCAGAAAGACCTAGGACTTCTATGGTTTCTTTGTTTTTTTTGACTGTTGAAATGATCTTATCGAGAACCTTGTGTGGTCTGGTTGCAATAGTAATATAATATAGTGTTTCGGACATTTGTATATATAAATAATATAGTAAAACTATTTATATATATTTTTGATTAATAAACAAATATACAAAATAATTTTGCTGCGTATGTAATATGGCATTTTTTGGTGTTTCCATTTTGTTTCCAGTGTGTTTCCAAAAAATGCCGACATTTGGATGTTACCATATTCAATCTGGATTTCAAACATCACAAATATTTTTTGTTATTATAAATAAAACGGCAGGCATTTTTGGAAACAGGATGGAAACACAAAAAATGCCATGATGATTCGACGTAAAAACATTTAAAATATTATGCAGTCATATTATAAATAATTATTTGGTTTTCAAAGCATTTTCGAGCAAAACCACTTTTTGTTTAAAAAATAAAAATTCTCCATCGAGGTTTCTAAAAATGGACAAAAATAAATGTCCATTTTTTTGGAGCGACCCGATTTCTTTTTTCTTGTTTTGAATAAATATATATTGTAAAACTATGTATTTGTAAATATTCATCGTAAAATACACTATGTATTTTTATCTACCATTACTTGCTTGGCTATGTTTTTAATTATTTTCTCATCCAATTTGATCTGTTCATCACCTATTTCTCCCAATGAATTACGCATCATTTTTATGCAAAAATCGTATTTTTCATTCTCTGGTTCTTTACATTCTGGATTTTCTTCTCTCCATACTGGTATTTGTTTCAGATTTTTCTTTGCTACTTTTGTTATCATAGTCTTTATTTTGGTTTTTTCCTCTGTATCTCGATTCCATTCATTTTGATCTTTTATGTATAGAGTTTCACGTTTTATATCGGTACAATGAAGCGGGCGTTTTGATACATCCAATTGTTTAAGACGTGATAGAATAATATCTGTAATTCCATTTACATATCCATTGATACCTACATTTTCTAATTCTTTTGTTTGAATTTGAATGTTCTCAATAAATTCATTTATATTCATTGCATCACGGCATGTTTCATTTAAAAATAGATTCAAATTGAATTGATTGTTTACGGTTTTGTTATTAGTAATATTATTAGTAATCGTATTTTTTGCACTAATCAATTCCAGTATTTTATTATTTTGTTCAGCTAACATGCTCTTGAGTTCTTTGTTGTCTTTTAAAACAGCCATTATTACTTCTGTCGTTTCTAAGCTGGGCTGTGGTTGATTTGTTTCTATTTGTTCTTCCTCTTGTGGTATTGTTTCGATATTGGATACGATTTCTTTACATAGTTTTGAATGTCTCCATAAACCACTACGATCTTTATATGATTTCGAACATTTTTTACAAACGAAATTTGAAATAATATTACTCGTTTTTGTTGTTTCCTCGGTTGAAATATTGTTGACAACGGTTGATTTTGGTTGATTTACATGTTTAGATGTGCCTAAATGTCTGATCCAATCACTCTTCCAACGGGATTCAAAATCACATGTTTTACAATAATATTTACACTCGTTTTTACTCGTTTTTTCCATCTATATAATAGCAACAAAATAAACGAGTGAATAGTACGCATAAAAATATGTACTCGTTTTTTCCGTTGAACGAGGAAAACGAGTAAAAAACGAGTGTTTTTATAGTTGAAATTCTAACACCATTCATAATAACATTGTTTTGTACAAATATATATAAATTGTTACTGAACTTTTTTTGTCAACATTTATCAACATTTGTCAACGGTTTATCAACGGAAAAAACGAGTAAATATTTGTACGTAAAAATATGTAAAATATTATGCAGTCATACAAAAATTTTAAAAACGGATTTCAAAGCATTTTCGAGTAAAACCACTTTTTGTTAAAAAAATAAAAATTTATCTTCGAGGTTTTTAAAAATGGACAAAAATAAATGTCCATTTTTTCGGAGCGACCCAATTTCTTTTTTCTTGTTTTGTATAAATAAATATTGTAAAACTATGTAGTAATAGTAGGTTTGTGCGTAAAAGTATTTATATGTTTTTGTAAACATACATAGAACTATTTAATTTTTTGACGAACTTTACATAAAACTATTTACTCGTTTTTTGCCGTTGACAAACCGTTGACAAACCGTTGCTGATTTTGCATGGTAACAAAAAAATATTCAATAATATTTTTATGTGATCATTTATGGTATTTACTGTAACATCATCTATTCAAAATTGGAAAATCCTCGTTTTCCTCGTTCAACGGAAAAAAACGAGTACAGTTTGTTCGTAAAATTATTTAAAAAAATTATGCAGTCATACAAATTTGTTTTTATAGTGTTTCAAAGCATAATCGAGCAAAACCACTTTTTGTTAAAAAAATGAAAATTTGTTTTCGAGGTTTCTAAAAATGGACAAAAATAAATGTCCATTTTTTTGGAGCGACCCAATTTCTTTTTCTTGTTTTGTATAACTAAATATTGTAAAACTATTTAATTTTAGTATGTTTTTAAATAATTTTATGTAGTATGTGCTCAATATATTACGTAAAACTATTCGATAGATATATTACGTAAACCTATGCAATCTACATTTTACGTAAAACCATCATAAAAACATATCTATCTATATTGATATGGATATCAAAAATATAAAAATCGATTTAGAAACAATGAAACCAAAACCACCGAAACATCCAAAACCATCATCCGATCGAGAACCTATAGAAAAACAAATAAAAAAACGTATAATAACACAAACTGAAAAATGGGACAACATCAATACCATGTCTATATCAAGTCAGTACGAATATACAAAACAAATCCATCAAAACAATCTAGACGATCTTGATGAAAACATCGTAAAACTCATAAAACAACAGATAAACCAAAAAATATATGGTTATCGATGTCAAGATATAGAAAAACACAAATTTGATACAAATAGTTTCATCGATTTTGGAGGAGTTCTCGATTTAATAATAAAATCCAATAATCAATGTTACTATTGTAAAGACCCCACGCAATTATTATATGAAAATGTACGTGAACCCAAGCAATGGACATTGGATCGCATAGACAATAAACTCGGACATAATAAAGGGAACCTATTGATTGCATGTTTGAATTGTAATTTACGTCGTAGAACTATGCACACGGAACGATATGTTTTTACAAAACAATTGAATATCATAAAAACAGATTAGTTCTCGTTAAAAAATATATAAAAATATGGTTTTATATATTATCAATCACCAAACAACCCAATATGATCAATTCATTTCGACCAATAATAACAACACCCCCAATAGAAACCCGAAGTCAACTACCAAATCCACTTTATAAAAAGCCATTTCGAGAACTTTCAACACATAAAAAAATCTATGAAAAATTAGATTATTTTTATAAATCAAATAAAATTCCACATTTGATATTTCATGGTTCTTCGGGATCAGGTAAACGCACAATCGTAGATAATTTTTTGAATAAAATCTATAATAACGATAAACAAAAAATAAAAACCAATGTAATGTTCGTAAATTGCGCACATGGTAAAGGAATCAAGTTCATTCGTGAGGAATTGAAATTTTTCGCAAAGACAAATATACATCTAAACAATGGTGTTATTTTCAAAACCATTGTATTATTAAATGCCGAATACTTAACGATAGATGCTCAGAGTGCATTGAGACGGTGTATAGAATTATTCAGTTATAATACGCGTTTTTTTATTATCGTGGAGAACAAACATAAATTATTGAACCCCATTTTATCCAGATTTTGTGAAATATATGTTCCAGAACATACTGAAAATAATCGATTAATAAATTTACATGAAGATTCGATACGTCATATATATGATTTGAATGATCATGATGTAATCGATTCCTGGATAACAGTTCAAATATCGAACATGACAAAAACACACATAGATTTAGTTAGATTATCGAGGGACTTTTATGAAAAGGGATATTCATGTTTGGATTTCATACGATGGATGAAACAAAATCCCGAAATTTCCGATATGGACAAATCGATGGTGTGTATGTGTTTCGATAAAATAAAATTAGAATTTCGTTGTGAAAAATTATTGCTTTTGTATATTTTCGATTTTTTATATTTACGTTCAAAAAAAGATTTAGAAAGTATGTTAACAATATAATAATATGGACGATTTTGTGTTATCTAATTTAAACGAATCACGAAATGAATGGTGTAGTCGTTTAGTAAGTATTTTTACGCCTTTAGTCGTAGAGGGATTTCGATCTATATTTAATGAAAGTTGGAAGTTATGTGTTGAAAACGATGAAACAAATAAATATTTGATGACATTTCAAAATTTATTAACACGTATTCCAAAATGGAATAATACCATTATTGAAGATGAGAGACAGCGGATCATAGAACGTAGTGGATGTAATTATTTAGAAGACTTGATTACATGTGTTCATGTAATACAATTGAAAGTATTGACATGTATCCGTGTAGGTAATAAACAAAAGAAGATTGATATTTCCATTCCGAAATTAGACAGTTTTATTCATAAAGTATACATAAATGCAGCAAGAAAGATATATAGTAATGTATATTTATTTGAAAGAAATATTAATCCATTACAAATACAAAAAAACAATCGTGAATTGGAAGTAATAATACAGGAATGTATTTTGATAGCAATACGTGATAGTATTCCAACCGAGTCTATTATCAGGGCATATATGGATGAAAGTATTGAACAAGAAGAAGAAATCATTATAGAAAATATCGAAGAACCTGAAATACAAGAAGCCAACAAAAATGATATGAAATCAGATTTGAAAACTGACGATGTAATCGTAGCAGAAGAAACAATTCCGGAAATAGTACCATCTATCAAAAACATAGATGAAGAGGAAGTCGTTACAAGATTGACTTTTGATAATACAGATAAAGTAATGGACGAATTCAACATAGTAAAAACAATAGAAGCACCAAAGACGATTGAACGATTAGAAGAAATTAGTACATCTCGCGCAATTCAGCGTAGATTAGAAGAGGAAGATGACGATCATGATAGAATAAAAATTAGTAGTGACTTGATTGATCTAAGTGGTTTTGATGTATTGGATGAACCATCTTTGAATCCAAAGGATGATATATTATTGAATGATGTAGAGGAATTAGTATAAATTTAGGAATTTGCGTTTTATTTATTATATAAAATTAGTTGTTTTTTATATAATATGAATGGATTAGATAAAGTTCTCCTAATATCAGCTTTTATTACTTTGTTGTTTTGTATATTCAAATTTATTGAAATGAAATTTATTGATAAACAATTAAAACCAGTAAAACATATTATACGTGATGCAGCATATGTGTTTGGTGCTAGTTTGATCGGTGTATTTGGATTTTTGAATATGAATACATCTTTCAAAGACTTTATGAATGTAATTACAGATAATAAAAACATAGATGTTACTAGTGGCACAACACAGATTTTTACTGGAGAACCAGGGTTTTAGACCTTTCAAACGTATAAAAATATATCCATTTATATATAGTATATATATGGATAATCAAGAAACAATTAAACAAATAGAAAGTATACAAAATATGATAAAAAAAGAACGAAAAAATGTTGAAAAAACAACGGAAAAAAAGACTAGAAAGAAACGTTCTCCAAAACCAAAAAAAGAAACCCAAAAAAAGAGCCCAAAAATAAAAATACCAAAGGTTTTGAAGGAAAAAACACCAAAAGAACCCAAAGTACCCAAACCACCAAAACCATTAAAACCATTAAAAGAAAAGAAACGTACATTGAAAATCAAAAATATTGAACCAAGAACTATTTTATTCAAGGAAAATACACCAGAAGAACAAATAACCTATGAAATTACGGAAAAACCAATACAAGATCGAGAACCTGAAAAAGGTTCTCCAAAACCCCCATTATTTGACCCCCCATACAACAAAATATTTATTGATGTTCTCGAAAGACTAGTAAAATTGATGAGAAAAAACAGAGAGCCATTCCGTGAAAAGGCCTATAAAAATGCATTGGATACAATTCGAAGTATGAGTGAAGATATAAATGATGTAAAACAGTTGGAAGGAAAAAAAACAATTGGAAGTACCATTTTATCAAAATTCAAAAAATATGTAGAAACTGGATCATTAGATATTTTTGAAAGAGAAAAGGTAAAACCAGGTTATGAATTAAATGAAGTATATGAACAATTTAGTAACATTTATGGTGTTGGACCAAAAAAAGCACAAGACCTAATCGATAAGGGATTCAAATCAATGGATGAATTACGAGAACGTCAAGATGAAGTATTAAATGATAATCAAAAATCGGGATTGAAATATTATGATGATATTATGAAACGTATACCACGTAAAGAAATAGATGAATATAATGAAATATTCAGACGGGTTTTTGACAAAGTATCGAGAACCGATGAAACAACTGACGCAAAATATGAAATTGTAGGTAGTTATCGACGTGGGTTACAGGAATCCGGTGATATAGATGTTATTATTACATCGAAAGATAAAACACTGTTCAAACGTTTCACAGATGCATTGTTGGAAGAAAATATAATTTTGGTAACCTTATCATGTGGACCAAGTAAATGTTTAGTAATTACACGTTTGTCTCCACAGAGAGTTGCACGTCGTGTTGATTTTCTATATAGTCCACCTGAGGAATTTCCGTTTGCTATATTGTATTTTACAGGTAGTAAAGAATTCAATACTGTAATGAGAGGACATGCTTTGAAAATGGGGGTTTCATTGAATGAACATGGTTTATCGAAAAAGGAATTCGGTAAAAAAAAAGAGGAGATGATTAGTCATAGCTTCAAAAGTGAAAATGATATTTTTGATTATTTGAATTTAGAATATAAAGGACCGACTGAACGCATAAATGGATTGGCCATTATTATAAAAAATACAAAGAATATTCAAACACAATTAGAAGAATTATCGGAGCCATTACCAAAGCCACTATTAGAACAACTACCAGAGCCATTACCAGAGCCACAACGAGAACCTGAAAAAAAACCAAAAAGAACATATAAAAAACGAGAACAAAGATCACCAAGATCACCAAAACAGCCAAAAAACAAAACAATTAAATTAAAAATAATAGAACCAAAACCACAACCAATAATACAACAAAACCAACAAGAGCAAGAAATACCTTTAGTTCCTATTATAACAAATGATATCAGTGAACCAGAAAAATCAAAAAGAAAAACATACAAAAAGCGAGAACCCAAAGAACCCAAAGAACCCAAAGAACCAAAAACAACCAAAAAGACTATGAAAAATGCTTCACCAGAAACGAATATAAAAATCGACATAAAAACAAACGCATTAATAGAAGATATAGGACCAGTAAATACAATGTCAACGAAACAACTAATAGAAGATTTCAAAACTCATGGTATTACAGTAATAGAGAACCTAAAAGAAAATCAAATAGCGGACATATTGAAAGTATCAAATGACGCATATTATAATACAAATAAATCATTGATGACTGATAATGAATATGACATAGTAAAAGAATACATGGAACGTAAATATCCAAAAAATGAAATAATAGAACAAGTAGGTGCACCTATAATCAAAAACAAGGTAAAATTACCATTTAATATGCCGTCTATGGATAAAATAAAGCCAGATTCAGGCGCATTAGCAAATTGGACAAAAAAATACAGTGGTCCGTATGTATTATCATGTAAATTAGATGGTGTAAGTGGTATGTATGTTTCGGGAACCACCGATGCAAAATTATATACACGTGGAGATGGATTTGTAGGTCAAGATATATCACATTTATTGAAGAAAATTTCGTTACCGCTTGTCAAAGACCTAGTAGTTCGCGGTGAGTTTATTATACCCAAAAAAGTATTTGATGAAAAATACAAATCAAGTTTCGCAAACCCACGTAATTTAGTTTCAGGTATAATCAATAGTAAAACAGTCGATGAAAAAATAAAAGATTTGCATTTTGTAGCCTATGAGATAATAGAACCATTAATGAAACCAAGTGAACAAATGGCAAAACTTACCGAGGCAGGTTTCGAAGTTGTTCAAAATACACTGGAACAAACAATTTCAAATGAATCTCTATCTGAATTATTGAAAGAGTGGAGAACTACCTATTTATACGAAATCGATGGTGTAATAGTAACCGACGATCATATGCATACAAGAAAAGATGGAAATCCAGATTATGCTTTTGCATTCAAAATGGTAATGAGTGATCAAATGGCAGAAGCCAAAGTAGTCGATGTATTATGGGAAGCCAGTAAATCAGGCTATTTAAAACCAAGGGTTCGTATTGAACCAATACGATTAGGTGGTGTTACTATAGAATATGCAACGGGATTCAATGGTAAATTTATTGAAGAAAACAAAATAGGTATTGGTGCTGTTATACAAATTATACGAAGTGGGGATGTTATACCACATATTAAGTCTATTACTACACCTGCTGAACGAGCAAAAATGCCGACAGTAGCATATCATTGGACAGATACACATGTAGATATTGTTTTAGATAATGTTAGTGAAGATATAACAGTACGTGAAAAAAACATAACTGCATTTTTCACTACATTACAAATCGATGGTCTTTCAAGTGGTAATGTAAAACGAATAATGAAAGCAGGGTTCGATACAGTACCAAAAATATTGAAAATGAAAAAGAGTGATTATGTAAGTATCGCGGGATTCAAAGATAAAATGATTGATAAGATCGCAGATGGTATAGAAACAAAAGTAAAATCAGCAACCCTACTCGATATTATGGTTGCATCGAATTTGTTGGGTCGTGGGTTAGGAGAGCGTAAAATACGTCCTATTTTAGAGGCTCAGCCACAAATCTTGTTGAGTAAAGAAACAAACGACGAAAAAATCAAAAAACTCAAGGCAATACCAGGAATAGGACCAGAAAATGCAAATAGTTTTGTTGCCAATATTCCAGTATTTTTAGGATTTTTGAAAGAATGTGATTTAGAATATAAATTAGAAGCACCTATACAAGTACCAAAACCAGAAAATACAATGACAGAAGTCGATACAACAAACCCATTATATGGCAAACATATAGTTATGACAAAAACCCGGGATGCAGCCGTAATAGAAAAAATCAAAAAATCAGGCGCAGTATTGGATGATAACATAGGAAAAAATACATTTATACTGATAGTAAAATCAAAGGATGATATATCTAATAAGACAAAATATGCTACCGATCATAATATACCGATAATGACACCAGATGAATTTATTGATAAACACAAATAAAACTAATAAAACTAATAAAACTAATAAAACTAATAAAACTAATAAAACTAATAAAACTAATATAAATATATTTACATACATATATTTATAAATGATCCCTACCTATCAGTTGGCACTTGTAGCAAAGCAATTTATAAGAAATAGTAAATTACCTACATGTTCAAGTTGTATATTTTATAAAGAAAATATGATAAATAAAAAAAAAGATTTGTTATGTACAAAATTCGGTGTAAAAAACATCATATCTGGATCTATTACCTATGATAAAGTTCTCGAATCTAGATTAGACAACGATAAATGTGGCGAAAAAGGAGAACATTATATTGAAAAATACACAAAAAATGAATGAAAATTAGCATGTGCCGTATTAAATATTTGAAAGAATATAATATTTTTTATTATCGGTCTAAACATATTTTGTTTTACGAGTGCGCTTTTGTCTGTGATTATGATTGTGCTTTGTTTTACGTCTATGTTTTTTACCACCCTTATGAGTTAGTTTGCTCCGGATTTCGTCTACACTAAAATAATCAATACTAGATAACCGATTTAGTAGTTGGTCTGTACGCCAATCATCAATTTTTTTGATTTTTGAAGTTAATAATTTTTTCCTATCTTCTTTTTTCGGAATACTTAAAATTTCACTGGGTGTTATATTTATTTCACGACATAGACTATTAAATAATACAACGTCGCTAATCAATCCGGTAAGTTGCTCATCCGTTGCGCGCTTAATATCCAGGGAATATATTAAATAACCATATGTTTTTCCTTGGTTATACCAGTCGATAGGTAAACTAGGGATTTTCCATTTTGTATAATAAGGTACGAGTTCAGGCGTAGCAGGCTGGATTTTCAATATATTTCCTTGGTTTACGACATAATCAGAATAGATATCATCTAAGAGAGAAATACCTAATGGTATTCCGTCTCTACGTATGGATTTATCTTTAGACGAACATATCATTTCTAGAATAGTTGTAAAACTATCGGGGATTGTTGATATGATAGCAAATGCGACAATTTCGTAGTCGTCTTGGTTATCATTAGCTTTATATAAGTATATAATTTTATAACTAGAGCTGATTATTCTTGCATAATTGTATTTTTCAGGAATTATCTGGAATATATTTTGTGTCCGTTCGTTAGTTTTTGGATTTACACATAAATTATTTAAAACCCGTTTATAATTATTCATAAATAGGTCGAAAGTGTTTTCATCTACTTTGGATATATCTAAAAACCCTATTGATAAAGCTTTATTCATAGTAGTATATTTGTTTTATTATATAAATAAGATATATTTTATTCTAAGTATATACCATCAAAACAAGATGTATCAACCTGATAAATAATAGGGTTCAATTATTTTGATTATACCGATTACAGAAAATAAAGTAGATTATGAATTGATTGGAATGAATGGAAGATCAATTGGTATTATAACACGATAACTGTGGCGAAAAAGGAGAACATTATATTGAAAAATACGTAAAAAATTGAACATAAATTAATTATATATCAACAATATCAAAACAACAATAATCAATAATCAAAATGTCAGCATTCCAAGAACTACCAAGTGAAACACATGACGTCGAAATAGATATGGGAGTAGCCCAATTATGTAAAGGTCAAGACCAAACATATAGTGGTGTATTTATAGATGAAGAAACCCACGAAGAAGGTAAGTGGGCGATGATTACTGATGGTCATGGTTCTAATACATGTATTAATTTCCTAAGATCAATAAAACAAGAAAAATTAAACGAAATTATCGGCAAATCATCACCCGTCGAAACAATGGCAAAATATATAAACCAAAATGCAAAAATAGGCAAATACGAAAGTTCAGGTGCAACCATGTGTTTAGTAAAAATCTATAAAGACCATGTGGTATGTATAAATTGTGGTGATTCACGTATAATGGTATATAAAAATAACGAATCAGTATTTTTATCAAAAGAACATAACTCGTTTAATATGAATGAACGTAAAAGATTAGAAGCATGTTATCCGGATGTAAAAATAGACAAAGCAAATAATATAAAAGTTGTATCCGAAACCAAAATGGTTGGTATAGTAGGCGAATATATAGATTTTCCGTCAGGAACACGTTTAATGATGTCACAAGCATTAGGACATAATGGTTCTACAGGATATGCACCTGATTATGAAACTATTTACTATGATAAAAGTGATAATTTAAAAATCATAATAGCAAGTGATGGTTTATGGGAGATGGTTTTGAAAGATAACAATGAAGAAATTACAAAAATTGCAAAAATGCCTTGTAAAGATCTATTAGATTTTGCAGTGAAAAGATGGTTACAAGAATGGGAAATGTATACGGATATAAATGCAGAAGAATTTATCAAATGTTCTTTTGATAGTAAACAGTGTGATGATGTAGGTATAGTAACTGTAGATATTGTTCCAAAAATTGTTGTATGAATAAAGCCAATAATCAATAAAAACCCAAATCAATAAAAACCCAAATCAATAAAACAAAAAAATATGTATGTATATATGTTTTTTTATTGATTTCAAACAAAACGAAATAAAAATATAATAATAAAAATATATAATGTTCTCGGATATCCAGATTTCTGGTAAACATATGATCATAGATTTAAAAGAAATAAAAAATCAAGTATTGATACATGATTTAGAAAAAATAAAATCATTATTAGACGACATTTGTGAAAAATACGAGTTTAGTATATTGAATAAATCAGAACATGTATTTCAGCCAGAAGGTCTATCTATATTGTATCTTTTGTCAGAATCACATTTATCGGTACATACATTTCCAGAACGTAAATACATTGCTATCGATTTATATACATGCCGTGATTACAAAGACAATACCGTTTATAATGAAATATACGATTCGTTAGTGAAAAGTTTTCAAGCAAAAAAAGAAACACCAAAAATTATTGATAGACGTTTTTGACAATATATGCAATATATATATATATAAATGTGTTGGAATCAAGACATATCAATAAATACCTTTTTATTTGCGTGTTTAGCATTATTATTTATATTTTTGACAAACACATTTACCAAATACAAAACGAAAACGTTTGATAATCCTTTGGTTTATTTATTTTTATTAGAAGTTGCTGCTATTCAATTAGTAGAATTTTTTTTATGGAGAAATCTAAAAAACAAGTCAATGAATGAATTATTATCTAAAATTACATCGTTTATTGTATTTATTCAGCCTCTAACAATGATGTTATTGATACCGTATATTACTATTAAATTGCCAATTGTATTTCTTTATTTTACTTTTATGATGGTTTATTTTGTATACCGAGGCATCTATAACCCTATTGTTTATCATACATCAATTGGTGTCAATGGTCATTTGTCTTGGGAATGGATGAATTTTAAAGGATATGAAAATATATTTTTATTTATTGTTTTGTTGTTTTATGTAATTCCAGCATTGTCAATGAACAATTTCTTTATAACATTGTTCTCGATTATATCTTTAATTATATCATTATTTTTTTATTTCAAATATAATACATTTGGTACTATGTGGTGTTGGTATGTCAATTTGTTTTTATTGTATTTTATAGTAGAGATATTATTAATTAAACCATTTTATGAATACAATGGTCTATGTTGATTTTGCAAATATATCTTTTATAAATTAAATTAAAATGGTCTAAAACCATAACAATATCATATAAATATATTTCAAAATATTATATGATAAGAATCATTGATTTATCAAACAGTCAAATCATTCCAAAAGACCCGCCGTCTGAACAAACCATTTTTACGACTATCGGATACAAAACCCTCGATAACTCACTTTTACAGAAATATGGTGTAAAATTATATGGATCGGATAGAGATACCTATGATATCATCAATGATTTTTTAGAAGATAATCAAAGCGAACGTGCATTTTATATTATTGATTTAGGAGCTTTGACAAGTCTATATGCGAATTGGATAAGGTTATTACCGAATGTGCATCCATATTATGCAGTAAAATGTAATCCAAATCCGGTTATTTTGGAGGCTTTGGCATCACTGGGTGCAAATTTCGATTGTGCATCAGAGAATGAAATAAAAGCAATCAATGAAATAACCAAGGACCCATCACGTATTATTTTCGCAAACCCCGTCAAAATGTCATCACAAATTCGTTTCGCCAGGTCCAATGATGTAGATCTAATGACATATGATAGTGAAGAAGAATTATATAAAATTAAATTATATCATCCATATGCTAAGCTGATACTAAGACTCGCAGTTGATGATAGTAGGAGCAAATGCAGATTCAATAAAAAATTCGGTTGTAAAATAACCCAAGTAAAAGAATTATTGATGATAGCCAAGACCCTGAAACTCGATGTAATCGGATTTAGTTTTCATGTAGGAAGTGGCTGTTATTCCGAGGAAAGTTTTTATGACGCAATCAAAACATGTAGAGAAGCAACAAATATAGCCAAGGAACATAATATCCATGTAAAAATGATAGATATAGGTGGAGGGTTTCCGGGGGTGGACCGAGACATCCGTTTCGAAGACATAGCCAAGCGTGTCAATGATGCTATTGGTGAATTTTTTGGTGAAGAATTAGAAAAGGGGACAGTCGAATTCATAGCAGAACCAGGTAGATATTTTGTAGAAAATACACATACATTGGTTCTCAATGTTATTGGAAAAAAACGCATAGTGGATGATGAAACTGGAGAAACGATTATTATTTATACATTGAATGATGGTGTATATGGTAGTTTCAACTGTATGATATTTGATCATTGTGTTCCCACAATACTGCCATTCAATGAACGAGATGGTAAGCTTCTGAGGAGTCGAATATTTGGAATAACTTGTGACTCAATGGATATGATAGCAGATGAAATTATGTTACCCGATTTGGCGATAGGTGAATGGCTGTATGTAGAGAACTTTGGATCTTATACGATTGCGGCAAGTTCAAGTTTCAATGGATTCAAGACGGACGTTTTCAAGTATATTTATAGGTCTTAGTAACATATTTTAGCAAAAAATTGAATGATATTTTATATTTATATATATCAATATATATATACATACAAAATGAGCGCAAAATTAGAAGATATCAATCAAATTGAAAATGTCGAATTAAAAAACGAGTTGACTCGATTTTTAACAGATAAGAGCAAAAAAACACTAAATATTGGTACCCAGACACGTATTAATAATCTTTCACAACATGATATAGACATATTATTTAATGAATTTGAAAACAACAAAACATTTGGTGAGCGATTGAAAGACTTGAACATCAATAACGTTGGTTTGACCGAAATACCAGATTCAATCGGCAAATTGACAAATTTAATTACTTTGAATTTGAGTTTCAATAAAATATCAAAAGTTTCAACTGAATTAAGTAAATTAACAAAACTTGATGTGTTAGGATTATCATATAATGAAATAACAAATTTACCAGATTGTTTTGCCAATTTAAGAAGATTAAGAGATATATATTTAGATCATAATTCAACATTGGCAGAATTACCGGTTAGTTTATTTAATTTGAGAAATCTGGAAAAAATTCAATTAATAAAAACACAAATAAAAAAAACAGATAGAGAAATGATAGAAAAACTAGAAATTTTATCTAAAAACACGAATGATAATTCTTATAATAGCAAGAAAGATAAAGAACATTACAAAAATCCTAAGATATACATTGATGGTATTGGAGAAAACCGAAATGCGTTGAAAAATGTATTATCGAAAATGGATTTTGATATTATAGTTCGAGGTGAGACAAATATTGTAGAATCTCCAAAAAGAACAACCGTCAAAAGAAGCAGTACCATAAAAAAATCAAGAACGCCCACTCCACCTAATAATGCAAAAAAATCAAGAACACCGTCTGTTTCACCTACTTCATCTACAAAAAATAATACAAAAAAATCAAGAACCCCATAAATATATATTTATAAATAATATGAAAAATATTTATAAATTGCCTATGATATATATTATTTTATTTCGTTTCAAACATAACATGGCATCATATCAATATCAATTAGATCAACATTATCCAAAACGATATTTTTTGATTTTACCATAAACTGTTTGAAAAACGAATATTCTAATTGGTTTTCAGGAGTATGTTTATGGACGGTTCTCGCAATCATCTTATATAGTTTGAAATTAGGATAACGTTCTTCACCATTACCCATATAAAGGACATTTTTTCCCTTGTCATCCGTGCACCATCTATATACGGTTTTTTGTAATTCATCGAATTCAACAGTATCATTATCGTTTTCGATTATAAAATCATAAATCGAGCACCCTAAACGACATAAATCAAAACTATAATTAGGATCAATACGTGGTTTTTGCTCATTCATATAAGGTTCACAATTATATTGTGTAGCAGCATCACCCCCACTAGCAAAACTATCACTACAGAATTTTTTATCATTGAAACGATAAATACTTCGACCAAAATCGATCAATTTAAATATCTTTCCATAGGTGGGAACTTTATAGATTATATTCTTGTATTTATAATAGATGTATTCGATTTGTGTTTCTATGTACATAATATTGTTTGTATGAAGGTCATTATGTGTAAAATGAAATGTTTTTTGATAAGTCAATAAAATCATAATAATCTGAAATAGTGCACTGGCGGATGTTTTCAAATCCATTTTGTTTTTTTCAAATAATTCATCCATAGTTCCTTGACATTTTTCAAGGCAAATTAATTGTACTGGGAAATTATTTATATATACATGTCTGGCTTCCTCCATATTGGATGATGATTCATCCGATTCAGTTTCCCATTCTTCGTCGGAATCACCATCTTCGGCGTAATCATCCTCGGTATCGGCATCCTCATCACTATTATTTTCGCTACTATTTTCACTATCACTACTTGAGTTACTAGTGGAATCTTGTTTATTTTCTTCTTGATCATTATTATCTTCATCATTATTGTCCTCATCACTTTCAGTATCACTACTTGATGATGATGATTGTGAAGTATTTTTTATAGGTTTTTCATAAACAATTTCATTTGTAGTATCGATATTTTCGTTATTATCATTGATAAGATCCAATGTTTCAAAATCAGTAATATCTATTTTATCTTCTATTATCAACTTTTGTTTATTGTTTCGAGAACCAAAATTCGAAAATTCATCCATTTCGATATCAGCAATTGAGAACATTTTATTGATATTATCTTTAAAATAATCTGAATTCAATAAATAATCTAAATCATCAATTACATTTATTTTGAATTTTTCTTGAACACCCAAAAAAGAGCCATAATAATCTACTCCATGTAAAAATCCATGTGAATGTAATAATTTACTCGATAAAAAAGAAAAAAAATTATCAACATATGATGCATTGTTCGTATCTAATAATTTTGGATGAGAACCCATATTATTAATGGATGGTAAAACACAAATACTTTCATTATTTTTGTATTTTCCGATCATATATTTGAGTGGATCTAGTAGTGGAGAATATTTGATATGAATACTTTTTTCTAGAGGTTCTCTGGTTTCTTGATCGACAACATTCAATAAATCCAACATATAGTATTTATGGTTGAGACCAACATTATTATAATTATTTTCTGATAGATTGAAAAACAATTTATATGAAGGGTTATAGAGCTGTATTTTATCTAAATGAAATGGATTATAAATATTTTTAATATCCTCTTCAGATGGAATATATTGTTTTTCTAAATAACTTGTATCAATAGTTTTCGTATTGAAATAATCGATTTTAAATTTAGGAATTTCACTAGATTTCATTTTCAAAATAAAACAAGTATAAGTGGTTGTTATATATTTTATTTATCTTTCTAAACTAATCTTTGACCAATGTTTTTGTTGTTGCGTTATTCAATAAATACAAAATATATATTGATATACTAAATACAAATGACACTTGAATTAAAGAAATTTAATATGAGAGAAATCACATTCAAACCAGATGAAAATAAAGGCCCGGTTATAGTAATGATTGGAAGACGTGATACGGGTAAATCATATTTGGTAAGAGATTTATTATATTATCATCAAGATATTCCAATTGGGACAGTAATATCAGGAACAGAAGCCGGTAATGGGTTTTATGCAGCCCATGTTCCCAAATTATTTATTCATGAAGAATATAATACGGTTTTGATCGAGAACATTCTACGGCGTCAAAAAACGGTATTAAAACAGGTAAATAAAGAAATAGAAATGTATAGAAAATCTACGATTGACCCGAGGGCATTTGTGATATTGGATGATTGTTTATATGATCAGACATGGACAAGAGATAAAATGATGCGCCTCTTATTTATGAATGGTCGTCACTGGAAAATAATGTTGATTATTACTATGCAGTATCCATTAGGTATACCACCTAATTTACGTACAAATATTGATTATGTATTTATTTTAAGAGAACCTTATTTGACAAATCGTAAAAGAATATGGGAAAATTATGCAAGTATGTTTCCAACGATGGAGTCATTTTGTGCAGTGATGGACCAAACCACCGAAAATTATGAATGCTTGGTTATCAATAATAATGCAAAATCCAATAAACTAAACGATCAAATATTTTGGTATAAGGCTGAAGGCCATCCTGATTTCAAATTGGGTTCTAAGGAATTTTGGGAAATATCGAAAAATATGGGTTCAGATGATGAGGATGAAGCTTATGATCCTAGTAAAGCCAAAAAACGTCAGGGTCCAGCCATTAATGTAAAAAAAAATAAATGGTAAAATATATTGTATATAATCTATACACAATATATCATGATATTGAAACGTCTAGTATTATTGAATGGTATTTATGATATTTTATGTGCTATTTCTATTTTGAAAATAATACATATCCCAATATTATCAGAATTGCATTTGTCTATGATAAAAAATTATGATAGAAATCCGATTTTTGAACGTTTTTTCGCATATTGGATATTCACATATGGTATAATACGAATATTTGGCAATAATTTATTGATATCGTTATCTTATTTTATTGAAGCAGTATTTTTATCGAATGAATATATGAATAATATATTAGTAAATGATAAAGCGTTATTTGTTATTGTTAGTTCTATTATATTAGGTATATTGGTATTTTATACACGGAATACATGAATATTACGGGTTCTATTGGTTTCAATAATAGTAACATCATTGTCTTCACTACTACTTTCACTATCATCATCACTATCATTGACTTCATTATTATTATCGCCCACAATTATATGTGAGACATCATAGTTTTTATTATAGTTTTTTTTCTGAAATTGAATATGATTAGTATTCATAGATGCATTTGTATTTTCTTGATTTTTATTAGCAATGCATTTACGACCGAAAATAGGATTGAAATTATAAAAATCTTTTAATTTTGTATATAATTCATTTTTTGCCATTATTCGTGTATTCAGATCAATTGAGTAATTCTGTTTATAAAATAATTCCAAATAGGGTCTGAATATTTCTATCAATTTATCTCTTGGAAATTCCGCATCTATTTTGATCTTTTTAGTATATTTATTTTGTTTTAACATGTAGATTATTTCAGATTTTGTTTCTTTTGCCGATAAATTATGTAAATATTGTTTCAAATGAACTTTTTGTATCATTACTTCGTTTTCCTCTTGAAATTTTGATAAATTAAAATTACTCAAAAAATATAGATGAAATAACGTAGGAATGACAAAATCACTCTTTTTCATAAAAAAATATATATTATATAACACCGATTTTTCAAAAGGCATATTATTATAAGGATTTTTTATAGGTAATGGATGAGAAAAATGGTATGGTGAGTTTGATAAGGATGTATCTATGAGTCTTTTCAAATCAAATAATGTAAACAAATATTTTTGGTTATTTTGTAATATAGTCATAGTTGTATGTGAGCTCTTTATATTAGATAATGAAAGATCAGTGTCAATAGCTATATGTGCTCTTTTATATTTGTATCGATAAACTAATCTATTTAATACGTGATATTTTTTTTGTACTTCGTAAAATATGTTATATATCATTTGTTTTACTGAATCATCATAAAATATATTATCACGTATTGAACTTAGAAAGTTAAATTTAGTTTTTGTATTATAAAACGGTGTCAATAACAAAATGTTGAACGTAATTATAATCAATTTATCACAATAGTCTAATCTAGGGTGTTTTACCTCATAATTATATGTTTTATCGGTGAGATCAAAATTATATTGTACATTATTTTCTAGATTTGATACATTATATAATTCATTTGTTTTAGCGCATTGTTTGTGAAGCAATTGTAAAAAGGCGTTCATTATTCTTATCCGCTGTTACGTACTTACATTTTAAAAGCGGATTGTTTTTATGTTAGTTTTATAATATATTACCATTTGAATGTAATATATTATTACCATACGATTATTCAGAATCATCCGCCGTTTCATTTGATTTATTAGTATCTTTTTCCATTATATTTTTTACTAATAATTCATTGCGTAACTGAGTTGTTTCTACGTCTTCAACCTCACGTTCTTCGAAATTAACTGTTTCTTTAACACCTACTAAATTACCTTCTTCATCCATGGTTTGTGTTAAAACATTACCACTCTTCTTTGCTTTTTCGATGTTCTCCATAATAGCCTTCTTTTTTGTTTCACGAACACGTTCTTCAAATTCCTTTTTAGCCATTTCTTCATTCTTGAGTTTTTCTTTATGAAGTGCATTGAGTTCTTCTTCTAAGTGTTCTACACGACCGGTTTTATAAGCATCAGGATCCCATGGAACCCATACGCCTACTGGACCGACGAAAATATCATGATTAGGGTCTTGTTCACGCAGTTTTTTACACTTCATTTCAGCCTCTTCTTGGGTTGGAAATGATCCACGGATTTTCAAACCACGAACAGATGTTTGGAATGAATGTTCGCGATTGAATTGTTCGTTTAATTTCTCTTCTTGTTTATCCATGAAATTTTTGTAATCATCTTCGATGCCACTTTTTTTGAGTTTATCAGTTTCTTCTTTTACAAAGTCATTGAAATCATCAATAAGAGTCTCTACTTTTAGATTGTATTTATATGCAATAAAATGGACAAAATCGAAGTATCTTTCCATAGATTTAGAAAATTCCCATTGTTTGATAAATTGATCAAATAAATAGACTTCGCGTTTTTTAAGAGTTTTTTCAGGTGAAACAAAAGAAATACATGCGAATTTTTGTCCTGCTATAGGTTGATCTTCATCACATAAATCGATGTATTTAGGATTTGTTTTACCATTTGGAAGAATTTTTTTTTCAAAACTCATTTTATATTTTTTATGTTTTTTTATGTTTAAGTAATTTGCTATCAATATTAATAATTTATTTTATTTAGGAATTATTTTGTTCTTATATAATATATTAATAGAATGTCAGGAATGTTCGATTTAACTGAGCTAATTAAGCGCGCCATCAAATATTTAATTGAAGGTTTAGTTGTTGCTGTCGTTGCTACAATTGTTCCTCGTAAGCCATTAAATGTTGAAGAAATTATCATTATTGCACTAACTGCTGCTGCCGCATTCAGTATCCTTGATGTATTCATCCCATCAATGGGTGCTTCAGCAAGAAATGGTGCCGGTCTTGGTCTAGGTTTAAATCTAGTTAAGTTCCCTATGTAAATCATATAAAAAATTGAAATAATAATATAATTTTTTCATTATATAAAAAATACAATGAAAACAATAGATCATACAATGAAAACTCTGAATGTAGAAAGACTACAAAATCCAGGATTATATAAAACTATTTACGCAAATGAATTGACTATTACTGATATTGGTAAAAAAGTTTATTTCATACATAATCGTGGTATAAGTTGTAGAAAAATAACCAAAATATCTAATACTCATTTTACACATTCAGCAATAGATAATAATAGTTCAGCAGATGCACTTATATCTTATTTCAAATTTCCTATGTATATGGATATAAGTCGAGATAAATTATTCGATACATCCATCCGTACAATTTTAGATAACGATTATGGAAATCGAAAACCAGATACAGTATTGCGGTTCTTTAGCAATAGTGATTTGGTTTTCTATACCAGTAGGTTATTGGAGTGATGTTTTTACGTTTAATATTTAGGAAAAAATTTGTTTTGATATTATAAAATGGATAATCGTGATGAAAAAATAGCAGCTCTACAAGCAGAAATTGAAAATTTGAAATCAAAATTAGAAAAATATACAAACAACGAAAGACATCGTAAATATTATGAAAAAAATAAAGAGCGTGTCAAAGAAAATGCAAAACAGTATTTGAACCGCCTTAAAGAGGAGAACCCAGACAAACTAAAAGAATATAGACATCGTGCTTATATGAAACGTAAAGAAAAGATAAATGATAATACATGATTCGGTAAAAATTATTTTTTATTTTATTTATCAAAATTATAATGAATTCTAATTTTGATAGCTTGACGCTTGAATTGAAAAAATATATTGAAAATATAGAAAAAGAAAATGTGGAATTAAAACAGCAAATTTCATTATTGATAAGTGAGGTAAAAGAAGATAATTTTAATAGCATTGCTGATAGTGGGTTAGGGTCTGGTCAAAAGATTATTGTAGCAGGTGATAGTCATTCTCTTTTTTTTTATAAATCCAAAAAAATGATAGCATTATGGGGAGGGTTTACAAATGAATTTCCTTTAACAATATATCGATTGATCAATTCAAATATTGACATCCGTGATATACCGAGAATTATAGGAAGAGGTCATGAAAATATAGTTATTGGTGAAAATGATTTTGTAATGTATACTTGTGGGTTCAATGATATTCAAAAAAACATACATTTACATGCAAAGGATAGATGGCAAGAAGAAACCGCATACTTGTTAATTAAGTATATTAACTTGTTTTTGTATTATAAACAAAATTGTAATATTATTCCAATAATATGTTGTTTATATCCAAATCCGTTACCTGATGCACCAGGTGTAACAATTTTTGGAACTTATGAAGAACGTCATATGTATACAAAATATGCAAATCTGGTTTTGAAACAATTATGTTGTGATAACAAATTATTATTTTTCGATATTTATGATTATATTTCAGACGAAAATGGGTATATCAAAAAAGAATATAGTCATGATAAAATTCATTTAGATCCAAATAATAATGAATTGAGAACTTTTGTTGAAACAACGCTAATCGATTTATGTAAATCATATTCTGCGTGATTTTTTGAAAATTTGTTTTTTATCATTTCCATAAAAAACAAAACTAAACCGTCGGGCAAAACTCCCAATCCAAATCATTACATACTTTTTTCCATATCATATCTTGTTCTAATTGTTTCTCACGATCTTTCATCATAGGAATATACGGTAAATATTGTGTTTGATCTAATAAAACACATAATTGATACAACGTATATGTATAATTGAAAAAATTAGTACGATTTGCAGGACAGTGGACTGCCCATGGTTTTTGGATCTCAATAAACAGCACACATAAGGTTTCATGTAACTCTTCATTCATAATGGGTGGTTTAATACCAAACAGCGAATTGATATATTGAATATGCTCAAAATATTTGTTTAGACCTAATTTACGTAAAATATCACGCATTTTATCGTAATTTATCAAGGACATATCTTGAATACGCTCTTTTTTGATACGTGCCTTGATGGCATCGATAACTTCTTCGGGTATTTGCGTTGTCTCTTTGGCTTGGAATTGTGAAAGAATCTCTTTGAAATGATTAAGTCGGATGTATGCAGTATAAGATACTTCGTTGGGTGGCTCTTTGTTAGTGGGTTTTGAACTATCAATAATATAGGTAATAAATTTACCACAACCTGGATTGTTACAGATCATGATACCCTCTTCATCCTGTGGTATGAGTTCTCCTTTATTACATATTTCACATACGTCACTAGTAATGACAAAGTCTTGGATATTTGTTATTTCATTATTGACGTTACGCCAGTAATTTTGATAGGCTTTTTTGGATTGTGAATATTTATCACTATTTGGGTTCGTGGAATCAGAATTGGTTGTATTCGATCGAATTTTAAAAAAGGAATTGAGAACATTGGTGTTTTGATTGGTAGTATTCGATGAATTTGATATCTGTTTTTTTTGTTCAAAATAATCGAAAATGTATTTAGAGTTGTCTAGTAGATACATTTTTTTTTGGGATTTTAGGGAGCGAATTTGAGAACGTATATAGGTTATCTTATCACGGATATCCATATATTCATCGATTTGATGGTCTTTTAGTGTTGGAATAATCGATTTTAGACGTGTTTTTTCAGATTGTAGATTGGGGATAGTAGTAGTTTCTATTTCATGAAAATGATTTAGCATTTCAGTGTGTTTTTCATCGATGGTATTGGATATCGATTTTGATGGTTGTACTGTTTTTGAGTTAGTAGCTGACATAGTATTGTTTTTAGATGGGGTTTTATAGATATTAATAGTTTGTGTTTTTTATGTGAGTTTTTTGATAAATTATGTTAAGATTGGTGAGTTTTTTTATTTTTACGAGTTTTTTGCATTTTAGGGGTTTTTGTTATGTGTCGCGTTTTACGTTTTTTACCTCCAAAACTAATACTCCTTCTATTAGAGATTTCAGCAAATACATTAGGTATTCGAGGTCTATTATTTCTACTTCTACTTCTACTTCTATTATTTCTACTTCTACTTCTACTTCTATTATTTCTACTTCTGCTACTACCAGGATTGATACTTCTACCTCTTTCTTCAAATATATATGTAAAGATATCTACTGAATCGTATAAATCGTACAAATGTAATAATTTGACCAAAATATTATTATCAAAATCACAAATTCCTGTACCATTCAAGTAAGAATAATAAACAAACATTGTATACAACCCATCATCAAAAAATGATATTGATCTTTTATTATTTTGAAAATATTTTTTTATTTCTTCATTTTTTTCAAAATTTTTAAAAATTTTTGTCAATGTATTATCAAATGTTTTATTTAATCTTTTAAGTAAGTCAAAACTATATCGTGTATTTTTCATAACCCTATTAATATCAATACCTATGTCACTTTTTTCATCATACCAAGCTAGATCTTTTTCATTTGATAAATCAAAAATGTATGGATATTCACTATCATCATCTTGAACAAAAGTTTTATAATCAATATCTTCAGGCTTTATTGCAGAGCCTCCTCTCATAATTTTACCACCAAAATTTACTTTATAAGTTCTAATTGCCAATACCTGAAAAGTTTCCGTAGAGTTGTTGAAAGAAGGTTTTCGATTAACGCATGGCAATTGAGCAGTGTATGATTTTGTACTAAGAAGTGTTAGTTTATTATTAGTACCTTTTTTTATTTTAATAAAAGGAACAAGTAAATGTTGCGATTCAAAGCTTTTTAAATCTTTATATAGGGTATCCAATTCGTAATCAGTTTTATTAGTTTCAACACCAAACCTTGCTGTCCAATAATTTGATAAATCTTCTCCATCAGTATTCATTTCACTATTAATTGCATTGATATCATTAAGGCAATTTTCATAAAATTCTTTTTTAAATATATATTTTTGTGAGCCAACTGTTATTTCTGTATCTGGGTTAGCAACTAACCTTTCAATAGATTGAATAAAAAAGGAATTTTCTCTATTAATATTGGTTATTGTCATTTGTATTTTATTTATTGATTCTTGAAATTTATCTTGAGGTTTGTATTCTAATATAGAATAATGACGTTTATCAATTTCCAATTGTAAAGCATTTTTTTGATCATTTGATAAATCTTCAGTTAATAAATCAAGTCTTTCACCTGATAAAGCCCCATTATATATACATAGTGCTTGAAAGTTCAAACATGTAATAAATACTACCATATCACATGTAATCATTGCTACCATTATATTTGAAATACTAGCATATAGAAAATAATACATAATGTAAATAATAACCTGTAATTTATCTCCCCATTCTTTGATTACAATATATTTAATTTTTTCAGACCCATTACCGCTTTTATTAAGTTCATTTTTCTTATTATCGTTTCCAAGAGTGTATTTATTTACAGGACTATTGTTGTTTAATATACATGGAGGTTGTTGACAACTATTACCGCATCCTATATTCATATTATACGTATAATTATCGTCATTGTCGATTGCAGTTGCAGTAATTCTAGAATTACCAAACCCCATAAAACGCATAAACGATTCATCAATATTCAAACTAACGCCAGGTAGTGGCCATACGCCACCAGCAGTTTTTGATAAAGGATCTATGAAAGAGCCAAAAGTTTTTCTTACTTGACCTAATAAGTTTATAAAAACTGAATGACCTAGACCAGATTCCCACATGATTTCATTATAATCCTTTTTTGGATCAAGCTCATGTCCTCTTTTAAGTTTCAACCATGTAGTACGATGTAAATTATATTTGCGTGTTCTGAGTATATTATCTTCAATAATGTGAATACTTTTATCATTGCCGATATTATATGGAGGATAACCTTGACTACTAGAAGCAGCAAGAGGATATATATTTAATTGTTGTAATGTAGCCGGATTTGTACCATCCTTTATAGAGTCAAAATAGTTTAATATTGATTGATCACGAGTAAAATTATTAATATCAGTTGCATAAGTACCATCATTCATTAATAATTCATTTAAAGGTATATTTTTATTAACAGGGTTAGGATCGTTAGGACCGTTAGAACTTACCAATATCACTGCTTCTGCTTGTCCATCAAATGATATTGAATATGTTGTCATTATTTATATAATAATTATATATTAAATCAAATAAAACTCGTAAATACCGCCGAAAACCTCTATCCTAAATCCCATATTGTTTTCTAAAAGTCTTGCAAATCTTTAATGAACAATTTATTCAAATAATTACACATTTGCGTATTTATAATTACAAAAGTGTAAAAAACATTTAGAATAATATATTCATATATATAAAGGATGCCATTTTTTGACAAAAAACAATATATTATACTTCAAGACATAGCTGAAATGTTTCAAGAAGATTATTCTATTAAAGATATCCAAAAAAAATTAGTAAAAATTACTGAATATCGTAAAAAAATCACAAACGTTGATTTCAGTGATTTAGAATGTAAAATTGCTGCAGAAATTGTTAAAAAAGAAAATATCACAGATTCTGCAGTTATAAATTATATTGATGTAAACACGCGTAAGCATATACAAAATGAAAAAACAAAAACCCCGAATTTTACAGGCAATATACAACCAAGTAATGGTAGACCTTTTATGCTTAATCCTAAACGTAGTAAATTAAAAAAACCGATAGGTAAAGGTACTTGTGGAGGTTGTTGGATGTGTGGTCTACCAGTTAATTTTTATTATGATAAAAAAGATGTAACTAATTGTGGAGAGTGTGAACATATTGGTGGGATTGTTGCATCATTATTAGCTGGAATGCTAATGTCCAGTATGTCAAGTGAAAGACATTATAATTATGGAACTTCTCATGTACATTGTAATGGACAAAAATCAAGCATGATTAGTATGAAATTTGATAATGATTACAATGAGTGGGAATATGATGAGGATGGAACAGATGCAATCGTAAATGCAATATGTTCTGATTATATTAATGGAAATGAAAACGATCCAGAATTTGTAGAAAAATTTTATCTTTTGAAAACAAATAAAAAAGTTGTAAAACAAAATATAAAAAGTTATACTGAAGACGTTTGGTGTCCAGCGGCAAATTATCTTATAGACCAGTTTGATGGAAATACTATTGATGTTTCTAAACGAACATTAACAATCATTATGTGGATAGAATCAAGATTTGATGATTTTAAAGAAGAAAAAAACGAATATAAAAAGATAATAACTCATTCCGTTGACGATGATGATAATGAAAATTATTATAGTGATGACGATTATTATGGCGGAGAACCATCACCTGAAAAAAAAGCATCACCAAAAAAATATACTTATCGCCCAGAAGAAACGTTTGGAATCAAAATAAGTAATGCAGAAGAAGCACAAAAAATTCTAAATGAATTGAAAACTGAACCAAAGTTCAAAGAATTATTAAATAATTTAATCATTGCCATCGATGAAAAACTACGCATGACATCACCATCACCCAAAAAAATGTCAACTAGTCCAAAAAAAGCATCACCGTCACCCAAAAAAATGTCAACTAGTCCAAAAAAAGCATCACCATCACAAAACTATTCAATAAAATCCATTAAAAATATAAACAATTTAGTCTTAAAACCAGAAACTCAACATTTATTTACACAATTTCTTCCTGTAAAAGATGTTGATAATTTTAGAGAATCAATAAAACGTAGTAGAAGTCCATCAAATAATAATAACAAAGAGCATACTAATAAAAAAACAAGAGCAGGAAGTAAAAATACAAAAAATCAAAAAACTCGTAAATACCGCCGAAAACCTCTATCCTAAAAATATATATAAATCAATGTCTACTAAAAATCTTGAAATCCCTACTGATCAATCTATTCAAATATCAAAAAAACAAATCAAAAGAATGATTTTTATCCAAAACGCCCTCGATCAAGGTTGGACAATCAAAAAATCCGATGATTCCTATATATTTACAAAAAAACATGAAAACCGTCGTGAAATTTTCCAGGAAAATTATTTAGAAACATTTCTAATATCGAACTTTTCTAAAGACATATTGGATTCAAAGAATTCCTAATCACAAAAAATCTCAATATATATTAATAATATTATCAATATATATATGCCCATATCTGATGTAATTGGCGAAGGTTCATATGGGTGTGTTCATAAACCCAGTCTCAAATGTAAAAATAAGCCTAAATTATCATACAAAAACAAAGTATCAAAAGTATTACTCAAATCAGCAGCCAAAGATGAACTCAAAGAATATAAAAATCTAAAAGATGCCGATAAAAAGAATGAATTTTATGTAGGTAAACCGGTATCATGCGAAATCGAAGATATTCCTGCCAATATCGATTCTATAAAAAAATGCTCAATCGGGTCTGATGTAATAAATGATCTAAAAGACCATAAATTAATCGTTATGGGTGATGGAGGTATCAATATCGAAGATTATGTCAAAAAAATAAAAAAATGGACACCTTCATTTGCAAACAGAAACAATTCCGAAATTTTTCTATTAGAATCATTACGTTTATTTACTGGTTTAATAAGATTCAAAGAATATGGTTTAGTACATCATGATTTGAAACCACAGAATTTCGTCTATAATGACGAAACGAAACGTTTGAATTTTATTGATTTTGGATTGATGACTTCGAAGGTAAAACTAATAGAAGAATCCAATAAAAACGCAAACCATATGGGTATATTTCATTGGTCTTTTCCATGGGAACTCGAATATGCAGACAAGACAACATTTGATAATTTGAAAAAGAAAAATAGACAAACCCGGGAAACTATCTATAACGGACTAATAGAGGATTTTGTAAATCGTAATAAAAAGAACAAACATGTTGAACATATGCATAATTATTTTTATTATGTATTGAATTCATCAACGAATCGCGATGACTACCGAAAAGATCGTGCTGTTTATTTGAATGATTATAAACGATTTTTGATAGATGGAATCGATACATACAAATATGATGAATTCTTAGAAAAATCGATTGATACTATCGATACATATGGTTTGGGATTTACGATGATGCATTGGCTTATTTATGCAAAACCATTTTTAGATGACTCTCTTACTGATAAACTATACGTTTTATATTATCAAATGATTACTCCGGATTTGTTGGGTCGCTTAAGAATCGAAGAAGCCAGGAGTCAATTGGAACATATTTTGATAAATAGTGGTTTATTAGAAAAACATAAAAAGGAAATTCATGAAAACATAGTAAGAGACCAAACAAAAAAACCTGAAACAAAAATTAAAAAATTATTGGCTAATGCTAAACCCGATATTGAAGTAAATACAGAATTACTACTATATACACCAGGAAAAGAGACAAATATGAAATTAAAAGAATGTCCACCTGGAAAAGAGCGAAATCCGAAAACGCGCAGATGTATCAATAAATGTAAACCGGGATACATAAGAAACTCGAATTTCAAATGTATACGAGAATCTAGAAAAGCAAATAGAATTTCATCAAAAAAATCGTCAAAAAATTCAACCAAAAAAATCAGCCAATGATTCGACCAATAAAAAAATTGAATTCTAAAAATAGTTTTTTATAATTCAATAAATCAATAAAATCAAAATGTCACTATTTATTTCAGCAGTCAGTTCATTGATAGTTGCAGGAAGTGTTTTGACTAATTCACCCAAACCATGGGCAGTTGCGGACTTTCAACGTTATAGGCCATATATAACAAATTTTGTAGACTCTAACATAGTACCATTAATCGAATCTAGAGACTATGATATTAGACGAGTATTAATGCATGGTGAAGTCAAATCTGGTAAACGAGAAATAGTTGAATATACTGCTCGTAGAGATCATGGATCTGAAATTCGAGAACACATTTTCATTTCTGCATTCCATAGAAAAGCAGATGAAAGTCAACGTCGTGAATTAGAACAACATAATCTAAAAGTATTTTCAATAATATCAATGGAAGTTGCAAAAGAAGCTTTAAGATATATAAACGAAAGAGTTTCACAGGGTAAAAAAATAATATTACATGCAGATGAATGTGATTACGGAACAGGATCAAGGCAAAGTTTGAAATTTATTTATAGTAGAATAAAAGAAAATAGAAATATTTTTACAATTTTGTATAGTGCAACTCCTGAAGAAGTATTATTTTCACAAGACATAACCCAAAGTGAAGAAGATGAAGATTTTATTGGGGGTATTTATGAACAAGGTATTCGATTGTATTATATTCCACCTGAAACATATTGTGGCGCTAAAAAATTCTTACATGAAGGATTGGTAGAAAATGCAATTCCATTTTTCAAAAAAGAGGATGGTACTTATATGTTGTCGACTCAAGGTAGACAAATTATTGCGGATGCAAAAGAAAATCTTAGAAACTCAAAAATGCAAAAAGTGGAAGCTGCATATTTGTACAACAAATATATAAATGAAAATAATATAGCTGAAGCCGAAAAATATTTAATAACAAAAGAAAAAAAAATAAGAAACGTTATTGTTTTACGATTGACATATAAAACATATAGAAGTTCACTTAGAAATTCACAAAGAAGTAATAATCGTTCAATCGAAGAATTCTTGAATAATTCGCATTTGTTTCCAGAATTAGCTGATGTAAATATTATAGCTGATAAATCCGATTTATCCAAATATACAAATAATAATCAGAACATTTCATGTGAAACTGTAAATTGGAGTAATAGAAGCTATTGGGATAATAAACAAAGTGATAAATTGATTGTTATTGTTCATGAACAAACAAGTACAAGGTCTACAGAATGGGAATTTCATGATCGCGTCTTTGCAACACATGACTACAGACCGACAGTTAGTTATGGAACTATTGCTCAAGCACAGTTACGTGTTGCTCATTATTCAATTAAATATGGCGAATTTCAATCAATTCGTGTTTATGGCCATTTGAAGACGTTTCAATTGGCGGCAAAAGAAATTACATTCAGTGAATATTTGAATGATGATTGGCAAAAAAAACAAGTAATACGTGATCATTGGATGGTAGATGATAGTGTCAAATATAAACATAATAATGTTTGGGTGGATGCCTTAATTACTGCGTATAACGAAGATGATACATACAATTTGTCATTTATACAAAACGATTTATTAATAATGAAAACAAATATTAGAAAAAGTAATATAAAAAAAGATAGTGAAAACAAAAAATTCAATATTATAAATACAAAAACAGGCGAAATACATCCTGAATATAGTGAAGAGTATAATGATACTACTGCGGAAAAAATATTAGATGAATTGGGATGTAATATAAAAACGGATCTATCATCACGGGTGAAAGGTAAATCGAAAATCGTATTGAAAATAAAAACATTGTTTATAAAAAGTGATGAAAATAATATTGAAACCGAAATACAAACACATATAAAAAATAATATGCAATTACCAGATGATGTTCGTCAACATAATTTTAATGTATCATCATTATTCGATCATTATATAGTTTGTGAAGATGGACAACGAAGATGTACAGGTACTATTAGAGCTAACAGAAAAATATATACATATGAAGATATGAAGAAAGAAAGATGGGGTTTTAGTTTATTTGATAGAGGTCCTAGATTGACGGTTTGTTATAATGGTAACGATTTGGGAGTGTGTTTGAGATATACAAATGGTGAACGAGAAGAAGTAACTACTTTGTCATCTTATAAGAGTATGTATCAGCCATTATAATTCTATGTAAAATTATTTAAAATCTAATCAATACCAATAATATTTAGTAAAAACTATTTCTAGTGATATTATGTATAATAGTAAAAAAATATTATTTTTACTATTATTGATAAAATTATTTATTTAGGTATTTTTGTTTTTTTTTCAAATTATTTTCTTTGTATAGTTTATAAATATCATAAGATATGGCTGGAGGTCTAATGCAACTAGTCGCCTATGGCGCACAAGACGTTTTCCTTACTGGAACCCCTGAAATCACTTTCTGGAAGGTGTCATACAGACGCCATACTAACTTTGCTATGGAATCAATTGAGCAAACTTTCTCAGGCCAAGCCGATTTCGGTCGCCGTGTTACCTGCACCATCTCACGTAATGGTGATCTTGCATACAGAACCTATTTACAATTAACTCTTCCTGAAATCAACCAATCAATGGCTAATTCAAATGCAGCAGAAAAGAACGTCTATGCTCGTTGGTTAAACTACATTGGTGAACAAATCATCGCTCAAGTTGAAGTTGAGATTGGTGGTCAAAGAATTGATCGTCAATATGGTGACTGGATGCACATCTGGAATCAACTTACC
>Ga0114975_10000290_pt1 | contig 37481 bp, 35 predicted proteins | sample S_130626_EF_Meta_FD_87031 | JGI IMG/M metagenome (GOLD analysis project Ga0114975, IMG submission 87031) | Freshwater microbial communities from Lake Simoncouche, Canada to study carbon cycling - S_130626_EF_MetaG | ecosystem: Environmental > Aquatic > Freshwater > Lake | place: Lake...
ATTACGGATATGATTGCATTAGTTCTTATCTTGGCTGGTTACTTGAATGGAAAATCAATAAAAGAATGGTATGTTACATATGGATTGTCGGGCGTTCTCGTAGACACATTGAGTATTACGATTGGTATTATTTTAGCCAGATTTATCTATCCATTTTTATTTACCAATTATTCGTTACTATTATTTATATTGTTGACATGTGCAGTTCAAGTTACACACGATTTGTTGTTTTATCTATTTTTCAAAACGATTCCTCGAAACAAGAGCCCCATCATGGATATATTCAACGATTATGCAAGTGAACATGGTTATTTCATATTGATGATCGATGCAATGATGATGATATCTACCATTTTATTAGGAAGTTATTTAGCAACATTAAATACGAATTCGGTCATGATAACACTCATTGTATCGCTCTATATTCTACCTTATTTGCTGCACTCTATCAAAAAATAATTGCATCGAACTTATTTATCATTGAAAAAGTTATACAATAAATTATCCGGATTATGATTCACTAAATCTCCGCTAATCATTGCCACACTTTCATACATTTTACGTAATACATCATTGGGTGAGGTAGAGCCGACTTTTATCAACCCTTTTTTTATTAGAAACTTGCGAATTTCTTCCATTGGTGTTTGTTTCAATAATTGCGCCTTGGTAGTCACATTACTACGTATGGTTTTATTCGACACTAATACGGTCACTTTTGGCGCGACCTTTGATTTACCTACATGATAGGTCCGTTTCAACGTCTTTTTTTGTTTCAAATATTTCAATTTTGGTTGCGCCTTTGGCTTTTGTTGCATGGCCATTTTTTTCATTTCAGTCCGTTCTTTGGCTTTTTCGCGTTCTTTTTCCAAATCATTCATGGATGGGGTCATTTTATTTTCCATCGTTGAAATGGGATATACCTTCGGTATAACGCGATTTTGTTGTAAAGGCGGATAATTACGTTGTGTTTGATTTTTCCAGGTTCTATACGTAGGCAATTTACCTCCTTTCAAACAACCATAATTCGGTTGATTTATTTTCATGACAGATGGAGTATTGAATATTTCGGGTAATATGGTGCTAACATTTTCGAAATCATTCATTGAGGGTATAAATGAAGTGGTTTGATTTGGATAGTGCTTTATCGTAGAATTATGGTTATGTGTATGCTGTATTTTCTGTTTTTTTTCATTTTCATCGGCAATAGACATCAAATATTGCAACGAACTATCAAAATCGCTATCAAAATCTTCTAAAGGATTTTTGATGGGGGGGTGTTTCGATATATCACTACGATTATCACTGTCCATTTTTTCGCGATAATTTTTCTCTTGTTGGTCTCGTATATATTTCAATAATTTACCCCTCAATGTTTTATTATTTTGCACTTTTGGTGCTCTTACCTTTATCTCTTTATTTGGGTTATCGTCCTTGCGTTTTTTCCGCGTAGTATTGGATGTAACTTTAAATAATTCGGGATTTATACTAATTGTTTTTCTATCACTCATTGTTACTAATATAATATATTTTTATAAGTATATTATATCGAAATAATCATTTTTTCACTATCTAAACATATATAGAACTTAATATTTCCTTCATTTTATTTTCCTTTTTTTTATTTTTCATAAATAGGTTGTATCCATTTTGCAAATCTTCGATTGTTATTTTTTTTCTTAGGGCGGGGTCTTTGCCATATATACGCCTAGAATGCGCCACTTTCAAATATGAAAATAAAAGTTCCATATCTCTGCCATAATTTTTAAAATCACCCTTATATTTTTCGAACCATTTTTCGTTGATAAGTGTTTCGTCTTCAAATGTCCAATCGGTATCGTAAATTTTCTTCTTGAATATATTCATTAATTCTTTTGCATTGTAATTTTCGATGTTAAATCTCCATATAAATCTCGATTCCATCCCCTGATTTGCCTTAAAAAAGGATTCATTCAAATCGGTCTCATATCCGGCAATAATAACCATTAAATCGTCTTTATGGTCACTTAATGCTTCGCAAAGTGTATCTATACATTCTTTGGAATAACAATCCTCTGTATAATTATTTGCTAAAGCATATGCCTCGTCAATGAACAATACGCCACCTAAAGATTCTTCAATGACTTTCTTCGTTTTTATTGCGGTTTGTCCTAAATATCCGGCGACCATATCATTTCGGGTCACTTTTTTAAAGGTATTGTTTTTCAATATACCGATTTTTGAATACATATGACCAATTATCTTTGCAATTTCCGTTTTACCCGTTCCGGGAGGACCATACAATACTGTATGTTTGAAATCGCTCTCCTTATTTGATATATGTAATTCCTGCATAAAATAGAGCAATTGGTTTAAGATTGACGTTTTTAGTTCTTGCATACCAATCATCTTGTTTAATTTTTCTAATTCCGGTTTGATTTGGTTCAATGATTTTAAATCTATATTATATTCATTTTCGTCACTATACGCGTTTTTTTCAATTATATCTAGTAAATCTCCCAGATTATTCACTGCTGCGTCAATAACTATTTTTGGACGAGGTGTTGGGGGTATTTTTATAGTGATTTCGTGTTTTTTTTGCCATAATTCATAATCGTCTTTTGAATCACCATTGGAAGAATCATTCCATTTTGATTCGGTAAACAATGAATAAAATGTTGGGATATCGGTATTTTTTGGTTTATCTGTAGTTACAAATGATTTATTCGGTGGCATTTGTGTTACATCTATACCGGTATAATTCGGCGTATAATATTTATTATCTAAATAGTGAATATTGGTTAGATTGATGATATTCAATAAATCATAATAATTCAAATCGGGTTTTTCTTTAAACAAATCCAAACATTCTACGAATGATTTTTTTTTTGATTCGGTTGTCATAATAATAAAATAGATAATGGAATTTTTTTATTATGTTTTGTAAATTTGTATATTTATTGTGATTGAGTTTATTGAATTACATTTCAATATTGTTTGGTATCATCAATGAATGTTTATCAACGTAGACCGCTTTTATTATATTTTTGGCGATTTTATCGTTGTTTTTCTCTACACCTCCGGGGCAAGTATCGCCCAAGGATTGTTTCATAATTTGAAATGAACGGTCGAAATCGGGTGTGTCCAGTATTTCGCTTTCGGGATGTTGTTTATTCCATTCACTAATCTGTTGTATATTGCGAAATGCGATACGGCGTATGGCGGATTTGATTTTGGCTTGGTCCGGGGTGTCTTTTACCCACATATTGTTTTCTCTCACATGCATGATTTCCCGTTTGATATCGGTGCAGTGTAGAGGTCGGTTATATATATCCAATTCTTTTAATCCATTCATGAATATTTGGGTAACTCCGTCGACATATCCCATATCGGCCACATTTTCCAATTCATTGAACCCCAATTTGACATTCTCTACGAATTCGGTCAAATTAATTGCATTCTTGCATTGCTCGTTCAAAAAGAAATTCAAATTGAATTGTTTATTATTCGAATTTGTATTGTGACTGTTAGCTGTATTTGTAATGGTGGGTTTTTGGGCCAACTCAATCATGGTCTTATGTTGTTCTATCAACATATTTTTGAAATCCTTGTTTTCTCTCACTAGCTCCAATATTATTTTGGTTAATTCTCCCGTCTCGGTAGTGGATTGAATGAGAGCGGTGCTTTGTCCCGTTTCTACTTTTGCCGGCTCCACTGCAAAATCGACAAAACACTTCTTTCGGTGGTTCCATAAGCTCGATGCATGCATATAATATTTTCCACAAGGACATTCATGTTTTTTCATTTCGGCATTTTTTTCGTTCGTCGGGGACTTCGTCGAAGTTCGTATTTGATGTTTCAGTGTGGAAAGATGTGCGGTGAAATTACTTTTTTTGCTGCATACAAAGTTGCATTTTTCGCAGAAATATTTTTCGGCATTTTCGGCATTTTTCGGCATTTTTTTCTTCGTATAACATACGAACATAAAAAATGCCTAAATGGTTTTTTCAAAAAATAATAAAAAAATATGCAGCCAACTTTTTTCGAAAAAATCCGGTTTTTGCTGCATTATGCTGTAAAACACGTTTTTTGACAAATTTGAAGAGGGGTTTTCCCATTTTGGACATTTTTCTTTTTTTCAAAAATGTCCAAAATCAAAATCGGCCGATGAATCTTGCAAAAGGTGTTTTTGGGCCTTCTTACTGACCAATGCATTTTTATATATTTTACCTTATTTAACCCATAAAATAACTGCATGGTGGTGACGTCATTGTTCGATGTTTTATATATTTGGACTTTTTGAACGTTCATGCTTTTACCTAGATGCAAAATATTTTATCATATTAGTATATAATGAAACCTAATATGATAAATAACTTTAGCCATTATGGTGATATTTTAGCAATACCGTTTTTTGCTTTATTGGTATATTATTTTTATCTTATTGAAAATAAATCAATCGTTGAATATATTCTTTTTTATTTTTCTATATCGGGGTTTATATTAGATATTTTGTATACATATATCTTTTTGAAACATTTCAAATAGTAATGGCGTTTCAATGTAAATAATAAACAGGAAAAATATAAATCGTGAATCATGCTTTATATTTTTGAAAAAGGATATAGAAAATTGAACGTAATAGTATATTGACATCTTTACGTATAATACTTTATACAAATATGAATCAATCCCAATCAATGATGTCTTGCGATTCTTCGGCTACATTAACGGGGCTTAAAACTGGTGGTATAATATCTATTAAAAAACCCAAAAAATTAACTATTACCGAACCAGTAAAACCGGTGAAACCGGTGAAAGAATTAGATATTGAATCCGCTTCTTCTACTGAAATAATCGAAAAAATGGTGAAGGACGAAATCGCGCTGGAAAAATTAAAACACGATATTGAATCTACTATATGCACAGATGGAAAACAAGTATTGGAACATTTGGGCGATTATATTGAAGAACCATATCATTTGATTGAATCTTATTTCCAAGGTCAACATTTGGAACGGCTGGTTCGACATCAAATCGAATCCTACAATCATTTTATCAATTATCAGGTGCAACGCACAATTCAAATGTTTAATCCGGTAAATATTCGTTCCGAAGATGATTATGTTGAAGATAGAGGTCAATATTTTCTCGAAGTGAATGTATCGTTTGAAAATTTTAAACTATATCCGCCCCAAATTCACGAAAATAATGGAGCAACCAAGATGATGTTACCTCAAGAAGCTAAATTGCGAAATTTCACATATGCGTCGAATATGACGGTGGATGTGCATATGAAATATATCGTTCGTAATACGGATAGTATGGATACTCCAAAAATCATTCAAAAAGTGTTGCCAAAAATAAATATAGGTAAGATGCCCATTATGGTAAAATCGTCGATTTGTGTATTAACCCAAAATAAACATATTCAATCCAATGTCACGGGTGAATGTAAAATGGATTGTGGAGGTTATTTTATCATTAAAGGATCAGAAAAAACAGTATTAGGGCAAGAACGAGCCGCCGAAAACCGCGTATATGTATTTGACGGTAAGAACACTACGAAATGGAATTGGTTTGCCGAAATCAAATCCATTCCGGATTATAAATGTATATCTCCAAAACAAATTGAAATGATGATTGCGAGTAAAAATAACGGATTTGGAAATGGAATTTATGTAACCATTCCTCGTATTAAACAACCTATCGAATTGTTTGTATTGTTTCGAGCACTCGGTATCATTAGCGATAAGGATATTTGCAAATATATATTATTGAATATCGATGAATATAAATCAAAGGAATTATTGAATTGTTTACAGGCATCTATTATTGATGCAAACCGATATTTAACACAAGAAGACGCCTTACGACATATTACTTCCTTTGTCGCCTACACTCCGTTCAATATGGACCGCGAAGCCGGTTTAATAAAAAAACGCGAATTTGCAGTCGAAGTTCTTAACAATGATTTGTTTCCACATTGTCAAACCATGAATCAAAAAATATACATGTTGGGATACATGGCAAAAAAACTCATTCAAACCAGTTTGGGATGGATGCCATGCGATGACCGTGATTCATATTTGAATAAACGAATTGAATTAACTGGAACGTTATTAAACAATTTGTTTCGAAATTATTTCAACAAATTGGTAAAAGAAATGCAAAAACAGGTGATTCGTGAAATCAAAAATGGTTCATGGCGTTCGACGGAGGATTATGAAAATATTATCAATATGACAAATATATATAAAATAATGAAATCTACTACGATTGAGAATGGTATTACGCGTGCCCTTTCAACCGGTGATTTTAGTATAAAACAGGCCAACAGTAGTAAAGTTGGCGTTGCACAAGTGTTGAATCGATTAACCTATGTGGCAAGTTTGAGTCATCTGCGTCGTATTAATACGCCACTAGAAAAAAGTGGTGAATTAATCGCTCCGCGTAAATTACACAACACGACATGGGGGTTCCTATGTTTGACCGGTGATACTGAAATATTACTCTCTGACCGCTTAACTACAAAAAAAATAAAAAATATGAAGGACGGAGACAAGGTTACCACTGTAAATCCAGAAACGTTATGTGATGAACCAAGTGATATACATTCGTTCTTTTGTAAAATGCCAGATAAATTATTCGAAATAACAACTATTAGTGGAAGAAAAATAAAGGCAACTGCCAATCATCCATTCCTCATTAATAATAATGGTAATTATGAATGGAAAAATCTAGAAGAATTACATGTAAATGATGAGGTTATTATGCATCATACATCAAATGAAGATGAACAATATAAACGATTACAAAATGGCTGTATAAGTGTTCCAATCTTATCAATTAAAGAAATTGAACCAGAAATGGTATATGACTTTACAACAAGAAGCGATAATCATTCATTTGTTGCATCATCGTTTGTTACACATAATTGTCCAGCAGAAACTCCGGAGGGGCAGTCGATTGGTGTAGTCAAAAATATTAGTTATATGGGTCATATTACAATTCCTACGAATAGTTCATCATTATATGAATATGTTCAACCGTATATTGAGCCGGTGAATACGTCTTCACCTGATGTATTGTATAATAAGGTGAAGGTATTTATAAATGGATGCTGGGTAGGCGTATGTGAAAATGCAAGTGAATTATACAATGAAATGAAAAATAAAAAATACAAGGGAATTATTAATATTTACACGTCAATTATATTCGATTATAAATTGATGGAAATACGTATATGCAATGATGGCGGTAGATTAACTCGACCCGTATTACGTGTTAGAGATAACAAGGCATTGTTGTCACATGAAATTATTGATAAATTGAAAAACAAAGAAATTGGTTGGAATGACTTGTTAACTTCGTGTAAAATAAATGAATCGGTCATTGAATATATTGACCCGGAAGAACAAAATCATTCTCTTATTGCAATGAAGGCAAAGAATGCCTATTTACAAGATAATATGAAAATTAACTATACACATTGTGAAATACATCCTAGCACTATATTCGGGGTATTGGCGTCATGTATACCGTTCCCAGAACATAATCAAGCTCCGCGCAATACATACCAATGTGCGATGGCCAAACAAGCCATTGGTGTGTATTCTACAAATTATGACCACCGTATGGATAAAACCGCCTATGTATTATCTTATCCATCAAGACCATTGGTTGAAACACGTGTCATGAATTTCATACATTTAAATCAAATTCCTTCCGGATGTCAAATTCATGTCGCAATTATGACACATACGGGTTATAATCAGGAAGATAGTGTATTGGTAAATAAAGGGTCCATTGACCGCGGTCTATTTATGGCAACGATATATCATACAGAAAAGGACGAGGATAAAAACATTATTCGCGATGAAATTATCCGCTGTAAACCAGATAAAACGAAGACCAAAGGTATCAAATTTGGAAATTACGATAAATTGAACAATCACGGATTTATTCCAGAAAATAGTTTGGTCGAAAATCGCGATGTAATTATTGCCAAAATCATTCCAATCAAGGAAAATCGCAATGACCCTACTAAAACGATTAAATATGAAGACCAAAGTAAAACATTCCGCACAACAGAAGAAACCTATATAGATAAAAATTATACAGGTAGAAACGGCGATGGATATAATTTCGCCAAAGTCCGTGTTCGTATTTTAAGAAAACCAACCTACGGTGATAAATTCTCAAGTAGACACGGGCAGAAAGGCACTTGTGGTAATATCATTCCCGAATGTGATATGCCATTTACCAAGGAAGGATTAAGACCAGATATCATTATCAATCCACATGCAATTCCATCCCGTATGACAATTGCTCAATTAAAAGAAACGCTATTAGGTAAAGTATTATTAGAATTGGGTATGTTTGGCGATGGAACCAGTTTTGGAAATTTGGATGTAAAAACAATCATAAACGAATTACAAAAATTGGGATATGAAAGCTATGGAAATGAAGTCATGTATAATGGATTAACTGGCGAACAATTAGAAACAAGTATATTTATTGGTCCAGTATTTTATCAAAGATTGAAACACATGGTAAGTGATAAACAACATAGTCGTTCGATTGGTCCAATGGTAAATTTAACCCGTCAACCGGCAGAAGGCCGTAGTAGAGATGGTGGTTTCCGTATTGGTGAAATGGAACGCGATGTAATGATTGCACATGGTATGTCGAAATTTTGCAGAGAACGTTTATATGACGTATCGGATAAATATAGCGTATATGTGTGTAAAAAATGTGGTATGATAGCATCATATAATGATGGCAATAAAAATAGTAAATATGCGACATCGACGGCCGATTTCAGTATTCACAAATGCAATACTTGTCAAAACATGACGGATTTTGCCAAAGTCGATATTCCATATGCATATAAATTATTATCTCAAGAATTGCAGACAATCAATATCGTGCCAAGAATTATTACCGAATAAAAATACGAACTTACCCAAACGCCTTCTATTCTACATTTATCGAACACTTATCATAATTATAATTATATACCATGCATTTATCAAAGGTATAAGATTCGAGCAAAGTTTCTTCATTTCGTAAATTCGTTCCATAATACAAATCAACGGTATCGAACGGAGCGGGTTTATAGGATGCAAAGCTTGAATTATCAAATGTAGCAAACATTTTAGATATATATGTTTCGACATCGTTTATTTTGTATTTGAAAAAATCATTTGTTCCATTTATTTTTTTCCCCGAGTATTTATTGCAACTATCATAAGCGATTGATGTTGCGATTATTAATTTTTCATATTGATTTTGTAAAATTCGATTGAAATATTCGTTGAGGTAGTATGTATGAACTGTATCTATGATTTTATCAGCAATCGTAATATATGGACTACGTAAATTAGTGTAATCTGGCATCATTCGATTAGTAAATATCAATATGCATACTAAACGGTAGAACATATTTGTGATTCTTGTAAAGTATATTGTTATAATATGTATTTGTTATAATATATATTATATTGACGGATGCAGTCGAATCAATTTTATAATTGCGGAATAGTTGCATATTGTCCGTGATATGGTGAACGATACCCATCTAAATTATGCACACCACCATCTTTACTTTCATCAATTTTTCTCAAAAAAAACTGGCGAATGTCCTGGCGATAATTACCTCTATATATTTGAAAATAATATCCACCATAACCATTGAAATGAACGAAGCATGGTTTTACTTTTAACACATTATTATATAAGCGTCCGTTTACAAATTCAATACCTTCGAATTGAATCTTATACATACTTTGAAAAATACGTTGATACATATCTATTTTCACTCTGTTTTCGGGTATTGCAGCATGATGAAGATAATATTGTGTAAAATAATTTTGGTCTCCACCTAAACTACTAATTTCGTGTATTTCATCAATCGTTTTCCAATCATATATTTTTTGAATCGCATGTTTATAGCCGATATACCCACCCGAATTAACATATTTAAAATTTGTCATATTTTCAATCTTTAATTGACGATATAAATCAGCATAAGTATGTATATTTTCACCGGGATAACAATTGAGTTCAGCACTTAATAATAAATCACAATCATACTCTCTAAATTTTTCTAAAATTTCGTTTTCATCGGTGAATAATAATACATCATATGCATCAATGAAACATACAATATCATTATCCGGAATATCGCGAATCGCATTATTCATATGAATAATTTTATCTACATATCCATTCCATTTATCGAAAACTAATACATTAATATTTACATTTTGTTTTGCCGCAGAACGTTTTAAGCATTCAATTTCGTTTTCATTATTTCCTAAAGTAAAAATATGAAGCATTGTATACTATAAAATTATAATATTTTTTATATACTTATAAATATAAATATAAATTTTCCAATATACAAATACACAAATGTATAATTTATCGGTTGGCGCAATATTCAAAAATGAATCGCATTCAATTAGAGAATGGATAGAACATTATATATATCGGGACGTAGAACATTTTTATTTGATAGATGATTCCAGCACCGATAACACAGTAGAAATAATAAAACCGTATATAGAACGTGGTATAATAACATTATTTTCAGGAAACAATTGGTCATATTATTTAGGACGGCAACGAGATATGTATAATCATTTCATTCTACCCCACTTACCAGAAACGGAATGGTTATTGATGGTAGACCTAGATGAATATATGTGGTCTCCACAATCAAATTCACTTTTTTGGATGTTAAAATTTTATAGACATCTTGGACAAATACAAGTGAACCATACAATATTTGGTTCAAATGGCCATACTGACCAACCACAATCATTGGTAGAAGGATTTACAAAACGTTCATTGATAAAACCGACGGAGTTAGATGGATGCGGTAATCGAAAATATTTTGTGAACTCGTCGTTTAAATTTACTAGTTTGAATGTACATGATGCTACATTTTTAGATAAAAATGACGAAATAAATAATTTCAAATTATTAGATATACCATATTTTGCGATGAATCATTATAATTGTCAATCATTGAATCATTGGATAAATGTAAAATGCAGTCGAGGTGATTGTGATAATTATCGTGTTAGAACGATAGAGGATTTCAAAATATACGATTTGAATGATATTGAAGATAAAGACCTATATGAACAAAATAAAGAAATTATTGAAAAAATGAAAAATTCGTAAATATTTCGATATAAATACTCTTCGTATGGTATAAAGGTATTTATGAGCGAAATTAATGATATTCGAACTCCAAATAATTTCAAAGGTTTTTCATTTTCGAATTATAAAAATTCAGAGGTAAAAAAATCGTTCAAAGAAGCAATGTTAAAGGGTAAAATAGAACCTGCATGTTATTGGTGTGCCGAATTAATATGTGCAGGGCATTTTATGGATGCATGGGAATGTATATTAAATTATTCCGGAAAATACATTCATTTAGGAAATCCAAAATTAATGATATATTTAGAAATGAGATATGATATATTTCGCGATATTATGTCAAAAGGACAATATTTAAATGATTTGTATTACCGTAATAATTCTAAATTGCGCAAATTATTTGCAGAGATAATTAGTATATTAACTCTATCCAATAAGAAACATAGTTTTGAAGCGATTAAAATAAACAAGGTAGAAGAGTATGATATTACACAAATGACTGAGAGGTTGAAAGCGCCATCTACTCAATATGTAGAAAACGTATTTTTACCAAAAGACCCGAAAGAACTACTCATCGCGGTAAATGAATTTGCATATGGTCTCTCAAAAGAGAGACGTAATATGACGACTGCATGTTATTGGTATGAATGGGTAATCGAATTTGATAATATATGTAAAAAAAGAAAAGAACCATGTTTTGCAGAAAGACGCACCAAGATACCCGTCGAAAATAAATTCCAAAATGACATTGTTTGGATATTATGGGATGCGATTCAACATTATTGTAATGAAATGAATAATTCATATATTCGCAAAATAATGGATGCAGTTCTCTCACTCTTTTGTATTAAATACACAACGGCCAGTTGCAAAAAACGACGATATTTGTTTTATTTTGCAATTGCATTAATTACTGAACCCGTGCCGACGAATATAGATTTAGTGAGTGACAAAGAAATGGTGAAATCAGTCATTGATAATATAGATGAAGTATATAAACAAATAAAGAAAAACGAAGTCAGTCCAAATACTGATTATCTATTTGCGAATTTAGAGAAACAAAATAATTTCGAAAAATCAATGAAAAAAATGGAATTATTAGACAGTATTTCGAACGTGCCTCCAAAAAATATATAGATATAATGTAAAGATGGTAAATTTATTTGATATAGAAGATAAAGAAACGAATAAAATAAAAGTCATTGGGGAAGGTGCATATGGATGTGTTCATAAACCTAGTTTGAAATGTAGTAAAACAAAGGAACCAATGAAATATAGAAATAAAATATCAAAAATATTATTAAAAGATGACGCGATTGAAGAAATGAATGAATATAATATAATTGCAAATATTGATAAAAATAACGGGTTTTTTCTAGGAAAACCAACAATGTGTTCAGTAAAACAAACAAATGAGAATATGAACGCGATTAGTAAATGTGAAAAAGGATATGAATTTTTAAAAAAAATAGATAATACGCAATTGTTAATAATGGATTATGGTGGTGACAATTTAGATACAGTTTCACAAGAATTTAGTAAAATGAAAAAGACAAAATCAAATGTGAATAAAGTTAAAAAATTTTTTGGAAAAGCGCATCGTTTATTATTGGGTATAAAATTTTTGAACGATAACAATATTATACATCATGACATGAAGCCGCAAAACATTGTATACAACAAAAAAGATAATCATGTAAATTTTATAGATTTTGGATTTACAACTTACAAAAGTGATTTGAAAGAATACTCTATCAAATCAATGAACACATTAGCAAATTGTCATTGGTCTTATCCATTAGATATATGTTATATGAACTATGATATATACATGAGTTTTGCAAAATTATCGCCGAATAAAAAAATGGATAAATTTGATGAGATGATGCATAATTTGAAAATGGGAGAAAATGATAAATGCACAATGGCAATTAGTATATTAATGACTTATATATGTGAAGAACATTTGAATTCATCGAAAAAAAATAAGATTTTAGAACTATACATGAATGATTATAAAAAAATGATATTGAAAGAGATTATTCCAAATAATTATGAAAAATTTTTAAATAAGTCATTAGAAACGATGGACTTATATGGATTGGGTATTGCATTTTTTTTGATAGTGAATGCATGTAAACACTTATTACCGAAAGAACTTATATATGAATTAAAAAACCTCTGCTATTATATGACATGTTTTGATTTAAACAAACGATATGATACGGATACTACAATATATAAATATGAGGAAATATTGAATAAATACAAAATACCTATATATGTAGATACAAATACAAATACAAATACAAATACAAATACAAATACAAATACAAATACAGATACGATATAATATTACACCATGAAATAATATAGAAAAAAGAAATGTTGTAATATTATAATGAAAAAACTAGCATATTACACATGTTATTTTGGAAAATTGTATAATTATTCAAGATTAGTTCCTCCAATACCATCTGAAAAACACGATTGTTATTATTTTACAAACGATTTAGAAATATATAATTCATTAGAAAATACCTCATGGAAAAGAATATTTTGTAATGATGTTCATGCACATGATTGTAATATTGCAAATACAATGGAAACAAAAATATTACGAACATGTCCACATAAATTTGACATATTGAATGACTATGAATATTTATGTTGGTTTGATTCAAAATTAAAAGTATTTGAAGACAAAGTTGAAGAATTAATTGAGCAATTAGCAAATAACGAGGATAAGATAATGGTTTTAACGAAGCATCCTTATAGTAATCGATTTACGAGTGTATGGGACGAATTCAATTTGGCAATGGGATATGACAGATATGCCTGTCAAAAAGAACAAAATATTAAATACATAAACAAACAAATCGAAAACGGATATTCAGAAAAAATAAATATACATTTTTCAGGAGGATGGAATTTGAAAAAAAAATGTAAAAAAATAGAGGAATTTGGTGAGTTATGGTATTCGCATATATTAGAATGCGGCATAGAAGACCAAATTAGTTTACAATTTGTTCAACAAAAATATATAGATAATATAATTGCAGTTGATGATAAATATACTTGGAAATATTTTTACGAATAAAATGACATAACAAAATAGATTATGTGATTTTAACAGTTATACGTTTGAAAAGAATTTGAATTATCACTAAACCCATCGCGTTGTATTCCAATACGTTCATCAAAACAGAACCATTTAGATTCAGGTTGTAGTTTTTTCCATACTTGGTCATTCGCGTATATCCAGTGTTTTCCAGTGGTATCTAATAAAGGCATTGCCCAATCATATAATTCAATAAGTTTATCGTAGAATTGTTCATTAACAATGTAAGCAGATGCAGTTTGTGCATCTTTCACAATTTTCAAAAAAGGATACTCTTGACAATCGTTGGATTGATTTACTAAATATCCCAACATACATACATCAAAATCGACTTTTTCGATAAACAGTTTTTCTAACAAAGTATGTAATTCATCTTTTGAAATGATAAATGTAAAATCATCTTCAAATATTAAAACGTTTTTATATCCGCGTTCTTTTGCTATTTTATAGACAGATAAATGAGACATACCGCAACCTAAAATACCTCTGCCCGGAGTAGCGATTGCTGGAAATCGTTCAAACGGTAAACTCATACGATTTAATTCAAATTCGATTTCTTCTCGACGGTCAGTACGTTTATCTAGGTTAATGTAGAAAATACCATCAATATATTTTTTTATATTGTAATCACCAGCATATGGTTCGAGCGTTTTCATGTAATAATTGTTTTCTTGTAATTTTTTTGTAAAATCGTCAACATCGCTTAATAACATATTACGACAAGCGATTATCTTGTTAATTTTAATATTATCTCCACAACATGTAAACCCATGGTAATATTTATGGTTTTTACCTATATGATTACAACCGACGAATCCGTTATTTTTGATAACTAGTGCATTTATTTCATATTCGGGTAGTTGTAAATAATATGCAAAAAGAACTACCCACGCTTCTATCAACCAATCATTATTTGTTTCTTTACATATTTTTTTCCAATCAATAAATATTGTTTCTAAACGATTCAATAAAATATCGAAACATCCTTTTGATATAATAATTCCGGCAGCATCGTGAAAATATATACGTTTTTCACCTAATTCTCTAAAGTTACCATGACCACCAAAATACAATTTGTTCGTAGGGTCGTAACTATCTAAATAATGAATTAACTTATGAATATTAATATAGCTATCATTTGAACATATCAATATATAATCTGGTGTTTCTCGCTCGTAAACAGTTTTTAAACCGTGATAAATCATTGGTATTTTATCGCCGTTTTCATCGGCGATTTCTTCTAAATATACGTATTTTGAATCTAATAATTCTGGATGTGGTTCATTCATAATAAATGATACATTGACACCTTTTTCTTTACATAAAGCGTCATTGCCCCATGTTTCATTTATTTTATGTATTTCTTGTAAGTTATTGGTATTTGCAATAACGCAAATCGAAATTTTCATAATAATAATAATAATAATGAATATAAGATTCTATTTATTATTGTTTTTTATTTTATTATTTTTTTTCGATTTCGTTTTGTTTTTTCTGCCATATTTACAATATTGTTTTTGAGAGAAACCGCGTGGTCGATTGCAATTTATACTTCGTTTGTATTTGATTGACCATCTATGTTTTTTCTGGGTATTGGCTGCCATTATATATTATACAATATATAATATATAAAGAAGGATTATATCATCTAAAATGCTGAGCCAAATGCTCCACCCAAAACCCCATTAGCTGGCATAGGACCTATCATAGAACCATAATCTTGAGATGGAGCACTCATACCAGAGCCATGCATCATATTATCGTAATTTTCGGCAACACGTGGTCTAGCAGTAGCGATTGGTGCTGGTGGAAAAACGCCAGTTTGGACATGTGAATTGTCTAAATAATCCGCTTGACTTGCCGAGTGTTGTGATACTGAATTATTCACTCTCACATTTTTTTTAACATTTGCTTTAGCATCGCCGTCCGATGGTCCATTCCATAATTCATTCACACGGTCGACTAAAATATTTACTTTAATACCTAGTTTCGTTTGAATACTTAATACAATAATTAAGAATGCTAGAATGACATTTGTTAATACAAGGTTATCATAAATGAATCCACTATAAGTTGGAATAAATGTGATGATGCGATGAATTACAATAACACCACAAAACATGATGATTAGTTGTAAAAATATTTCGACTAAAATCTCTAAACTGGATTTTTCAGTATCTGCTTCTGGAATAAATCGTTGAATTAATTTATTCAAAATAACAATAGGAATTACGCCTAAAGATGAATATTGAACCGCGTTAAAAATTTCGGCTTTTCCCTCTTCTGTAGTTGAAAATACATGGTTGAAGAAAGTTTTTTTAGAAGAATCTCCGCCTATTTCATTCAATCCGCTAACCTCCATTATTCTATATAGCAATCATTAGAAATTAGTTGTTTGAAAACGAATTGAAAAAATGAATATGCTAAATAAATATTTATTTACTCACAAATTCCATAATCATGGGAAAAATAGGTTCTATGGCTAAAGCGCATGCATGAGCAACATCTCTATGTTCTTTTTGAGTTCCTACTTCGGTTCGTAATTGAATATAATGGACCCATGAGCGAAGAGTGCCATTCATATACATTCGCGATACAGTCATTCCTTCAGGTAACACGGCTCTCGCTTGTTCTTTGGCAATACCATTATTGATGGCCCATGTATATGCAGTTTGTGCAGCGACAGTAACGTCTTCTTGTTGTTTTTTCCATTCTTCTTGTAATTGAATGTTGTCTGTTTCTAAACTGTTTTGTCGGTTTTTTTGGTCTTGTAAACGAGCTTCTTTTGGTTCAAATCCTAAATCGGCAATAGCATAACGTTGTGAAAATTCTTGGAATGAAAAAGAACGATGTCTCAGTATTTGCCTAGCAATATCACGAGTCGTTTCAATTTCCAAACATATACTTACCATTTCTAAAGGGGACCAATGTTGATGCTTGATTAAATAGCGTATTAATCGTTCATTTGTTTCTGTGTTATGTTGATTCGCGGGGTTTGATACTCTAGCACAATACGCGACTACATCTTGAAGTGTTTGTTCATTATTTTCGGGTTTAGAGTAACTGATTAGTTGGACTTTCATAATTTATAAACAGTATAAGAATGGCTTTATATATTTTATTGTAATTTATGAATTGCCTGTAATAAATCTTGTTTAGTAATATGAGGTTGAGCATTTAATACGTCGCCTATATCAATATATGTATCTTCGACACATGATGCATATTTTTGGTCCAATATATATTTTACACAAAATTCGGCGGTCAATGTTTGAGTGTATAACAAGGTCTTTAGGGATAAATTGTTTATGTTTTTTTCTAATGTATGAATATCAAATTTATGATTACGTAACATATGGTCATTAATTTTTTCATAAATATACGTATCATCATTTCGCCCTAAATTTTTTTTCATTCTTTCGATGTTTTTTTCATGCAATTGTTGACTCATGTTTTCCACCATCTTTTTTGTAATTTTATTGGGTTTTTGTTGTTTATCCATTTTGATTATATTAATTTTGTTATTTTTGTTATTGTATATTTTATATAATTTTAAAATAGTATTTCAATTTTATATATGTATATAGTAGGATGTTGAGTGAAAAAAGAAGTATTAAGACAAATTCGTTTATACATTTTGGTTGTTGGAATAATGGGTTATGTGACAATCATGAAGGAACCAATGGTGTATCAAAAGTAATGAATAAATTAAATAAATATGTAAATACAAGACAAAATAATGTAGATTTTATATCGATTGCTGGAGATAATTATTATCCTGAAAAAATAAAAAAAGAAAAAGAAAAAGAAAAAGAAAAAGAAGGAAAAAATGAAGAAGAAAAAGAAAAAGAAAAAAGCAAAAAAAAAGAAGGAGATAAAATAAAGATAATTCATACAAATGAATTAGTATCTGGATTCGATTGTTTACCGGATAATGTAAAAATAAATATGATATTAGGTAATCATGATTTAGAAACGAATATTAGTAATAAAGAACAATTGTACATAGAAGACGAAAATCAAATGGAAGATATGAATAACTGTTTCATATTGAATACTGAAATAACCAAAGCGAGAAAAAAACACATAAATTTTGTATTACAAAAAATATATGAATTGTCTGAAAATACCCTTATAATAATGATAGATACGAGCATGTATGAAGATGATGCAATCAATTATATACCATGTTATAATAAGTATTTTCAAAAAAATGGAGTAAATGATTTACCTATAACAAATATAATTGATTTGCAAAAGCTACAACGAGAGAATATATTACATAAGTTAGAGGAATTAAATAAAACATATAGTAATATAATCATTATTGGGCATCATCCAATTACTGGATGGAAAGAAAAAAATGATAATAATATATTGATACATCCACCAATTGAATTTATAGAATTATTGATGAGTATTTATAAAAAACACCCTTCTAGTAACTATTATTATTTATGTGCTGATTTACATTTATATCAACAAGGGACTATAAAAATAGATGACAAAATGGTAATTGAACAATATATAGTGGGAACAGGTGGTGCCGAATTAGATACTGCGATACCAGTAGATACTGCGATACCAGTATATTCAACCCTAGGAAATATATATATATTCACATATGAAATGAAACAAAATATCAGCAAAAATGGGTTTTTACATTGCATAGAAAACGACAAAGAGTTATGTTTCAAATTTATTGATGTAAATAATAATTCAAATTCATTCGATAGATATTCAAGAAAAAGTAAATCAAATAAAAATAGTAAATTACCAAAAATTAAAGGTGGTAAAAAACGGAGAACAATAAAAACAAATAAGATAAAAACTATTTAGAAAAATATTAAATAATAGAATATATAATTCATTCAAAATGAGTCAAGGAGTAGCCGCCGCAAGAAAAAGAAGAGCACCTGCATCATTGCAACCGCCAACCCCGCCACAAATTTCAACCCAACAACAATCACAGCAACAACCAGGACAGGGTATTGGACTCACCTTACCGCAAGTCATTGCACTCGTCGACAAACGTTTAACTATTGTAGAAAGTTTTATGAATGAATCAAAAACAACTGGCTTGTCAAACAATGTAGTCATAAATTCAACAAATAATTCTATCATTGAAGAATTAAATGCACGATACGATATGTTAGCCGAAGAAATCATTAATCTTAAAAACATCGTATTAAACTTACAATCATATACAATGGAAGTAAATAAAACATTGATGGAAGAACGTGTGCGAATTTTATCAGACGTAGTCGTAGAAAACGAAATTGCTGAATCATCATAAATAAATAATAAAAATAAATAATAAAAAATATATAAATATAATCGTCGTATATTTATATAAAAATGTCATCGAACGATAATTTGCTGAATAAATTGGAAAATTTCAAGAAACAATATTACAGTGAAAACACAAAAAATACCTTTTTTAAAAAACAACAAAAAATGGAATTTGCCCAAAATGTGAAACAACAATTTCCTTTAGAAGAATTAATTGCCAAAACAATGTATATTTTACCAAATACAAATATGATATATATTGATTATCCTGTATTCAAAATGTATGCACATCCAGACGTATATAGTTCGGTCATTGATTATATACAACTTCTTATAGATAATTGTCTCCAAATATACGGTTCGTATAGTGTTCATGTAAATTTAGAATCATTTACTATTTCTGCCGCAGAACGATATAGATCTATTGTAGATATGTTTTATGCCAAAACAGCAGATAAATATACATTATATTTCAATACAATCGAATCTATAACTATTTATTATACTCCAAATAGTATCAGTGAAATTATTAAAATATTTTTACCAAATGAAATATTACCTAAGGTTAAATTGATTACCAAAACAGAATCCCCTGTAAAAATAAATGAATTATTTGCTAGTTTTCAATCCAAGTAAATAACCATTTGACTACCATTTTTGCGAAATCTATTTTTAGCATAAAATGATTCTAATGATTCATTACAATCAAGAATTACTTTATGACATTGTCGTTTTTTTGCTTCATTGACCAAATGTTCAACTAATAATTTCCCTATACCATGTTTTCTATATTTTTCTTCTACATATATATCTTCTATATGAGCATATAGAGATATATTATGAATGAATTTTGTTTCATATAAGATAGTGCCGGTTCCAACAAGTTCATCATCATTCTCATTCACCACTATCCATATATCACTATTTTGTTGTATGTTATTCAATGTATTTATATATTGAGTGCATGTAAATTCTGTTTCTCTAAAACCATTTATCAAAACCTTGTATTTTTCATAATCGGTTTCTAATAATTTTCGAATAAAAAAATTCATAATATTTATTTATATATTATGAATCATTGTGTTTTGTTTTTATTTTGTTTTTATTTTGTTTTTATTTTGTTTTTATTTTGTTTTTATTTTTATTTATAGAACTGGATAAGAACCTTGTAATAACATTCCACATTGTCCATCACCATCATTATATTGACTTCCTCTACCTAACATAATATATCCATCTTGACCCCACGAAGATGCCCATGAATTTTTAACTAAATAATAATCTTCGCCGTCTAATGTTCCATATCCAACAGCTAAAACACCATGGTCTAAATCGGTTCCACAAGTTCCAGTAAATACACCAGATTTATATAATTGAAACTCTCTTTGGTCGGCTTCAATTGCAATAGATACTGGTTGTTTTGATAATGCAGTCATCATCGCTTCATCACTCGATGCAGAGACATCTACAAAACTAGTAATTTTACTTTTTGAATTGACTGAACAAGCGGTTTCACATGTTGGATTGGAACCGTCTCCGGAAACATACGGATAATTACTTTCACCACATAATCCACCATTTTTATTAATCCATGAAAATGCGTTATCCATTAAACCACCATTACATCCATGGTCATGACCGCGGTTCGCGGAGTTTTGTAAATTGTCACAAGAAACCAATTGTTGTTCCGAGAAACTTTCCAAATTATCGTATTTGATTGCATATGCACCTTCTAGAGCACCGGTAGTTGAAAAACTCCAGCACGAACCACATTGACCTTGGTCTTTTACATCAGTGACTGCTCCCGCGTTTACCCAATTTACTGAACTAGGTAATGATGATAATTTACGAAAATTGAAATTGACTGATTCAACTTCAACTTCAAACTGAACTTTTTCGCGTGTATTATATCCAACGGTGATATATCCCAAATATTTACGGAAATCGGCTAAATCCATTCCCGAAAATTGGTTATGTCCCAAAGTATAGGTTAAATTTCTAGAATTTGTTTCTTCTATAAATTTGTGATTAGAAACCCATTTTTCAAATATCTCAACGTATTCACCATGTGAATTAAAAGCATATTTGAAATCTTTAGCCCATTTTTCAAATAAATCGTGTAATACTTGGCCACTAGTTGCACTAGTTAAAAGTGTAAGCAATAATAATCTAAAATAGTTCATATTATCTTATAGTTTATAATGAGAAAATCTTTATATTTGTTGTTATTATTGTTATTACGCCATAGTATTTTCAATTTTTTACAAATTATCCAAAAATATGTAAAAAATTGATAATATATGCGATACAAATAATATAAAACAAAGACGTATAAATATAATACTGAAAATGAATATTTGCATTCAACAGATACAAAAGGCCGAAATATTTGCGGGACTTTTTCAACATATAAAATCATTCACCGAGGATGTCAACATAATGTTCGAAAAAGACCGAATGTATATTCAAACCATGGATAGTTCACGTGTTTCTATTATTGAAATGTCTTTGCCAGCTGGGTGGTTTGATGTATATGAAAATAAAACGCCATCCACGATTACGATTGGTTTGAAATCAACAATATTATATAAAATATTGAATTCAAGGGAAAAAACACAAAGCATTCGTATCGAATATAACGAACAAGATACGGACCGATTATTTATATATTTCAGTAGTGATAATAAATTAGAATTTGACAAAAGATTCGAATTTCCGCTTATGGAAATTGATAATGAAATTATGGGTATTCCCGAAATAGAACATCAAGCCGAATTCACGGTGTGTTCTCAACACTTTTCCTCAATTGTAAATCAATTACAAATGTTTGGAGATTCAATGAATATAGAATGCAGTGAAGAAAAAATATTGCTATCATCAAACAGCCAAGACCAGGGTAAAATGATAGTAGAAATCAAAATAGAGGACTTGACATCATTTATCATTGATGAAAATGAAACACTTAATTTATCATTTAGTTTAAATTATTTACATAATATTTGTTTATATAATAAAATTGCCAAGGAGGTTGAAATAAAATTGACGCCGAATTATCCGTTACAAGTTATATATGATTTGGGAACAATTGAAGGAGGCGAAAAGGCGGAGATGAAATTTTATTTAGCACCAAAAATAGATGATTCTAATGAATAAAACAATAAAAATATCCAGAAAAATCAAAATAAAAACGATTACATATATTATGTATATGTTATGATATACATAATAACGCTATTTTCATTTTTTATATTTTCTAATGCATTATCGATGCATACACCACCTATACAAATGACGAAAATTGGTAATTTCAAATTTACTCCTCCCAAAACATCTTCCCCCATCAAAAATTATTTAACATTATTCCGGGCAAATAATGTTTTTCCAGTAACCGTATTATCTTTTACTGGTGGTATAATCACAAATCCACATATAAAAACTTTACTATATATGCCGGCATTTTTAACGAGTGTTATAAATACAAATTTTGTTATGATATCTAGTATGGTATTAAATGATTTATATGATTATGAAACAGATAAGATAAATAATCCTACGAGACCGCTTATTACCGGTGAAATTTCGAAAAGGAGCGCCATAATAGCAGTATCTGCGTTATTATTTATTACAGAAGTATTAACATTCAAGTTTTTACCAGTAAATTTACAATTACTTATGCAAATGGCAATTGTAACGATAATAATATACACGCCAATTTTCAAACGTATACCATTGATTAAAAATGTATCGTGTGCAAGTTTGGTCGCATTTTCTTTATATTTTAATGGATTGTCTACAAATACCATTTCAATATCTAAAGAAGCATATAATAGATTAGCAATCGCATCTAGAACCGTATTTTTCGGTTCGTTAGTAAATGAAATATTGTTAGATATACGTGACTCTATTGGAGATAAAGCAAATGGTATATATACTATACCCGTGATATATGGTAATAGTAAAGCATGGATAATAGCATATTCATTTTTGACAATAAATATGATATGGAATATATTCGCCATGCAGAATATATATGGGCCATTAAAATCGAGTGTTTTATTATTAGCATTTTTGCCATTATATATGAAAATGCATGGCATATGTAACGAATATTATTCAAATATGAGTATAGTCAAATATATGAATCAATCCACTACATCCATGTTTATTATTTTAGCATTGGTATTGAAAAAATGATTATTTACATTTTTCCAAACAATCCATATAAATTTCCATTAGGTGTTTGAATCCATCATAATCCATTACCTCTACATTATTCGCTGTTTTTCCTAAAAAGTGAGAACGAAATAAACTTTCACATGCTTTCATGCATCGTTTATAATCTCCATGATTATGACTCGCTTCAGCATAATATTCAACAGGACCCCAATATGATTGATATATGTCTACATAATTGGTAATCATTTGAAAATATTCGCCATAAAATAGTTCAAATAAATCCGGATTTTCATAATATACTGGACACATTAATTGTTCATCAGCATGCCCATATCCTTGTTCTAAATATTCTAAAAATTTATTTTCAATTAAATCACATACCTTATACATATATTCGTAATTTCCAGTGAAAAATCCACTACATAAACTGGGTCTCCCCCATTCAAAATATACAGGTGTATTTTTAACTATATCTTCTTCTATATGGTCCATATAAACCGTCGAAAAGCGGTTTCTTTTAATAGAAAGTGCGTGGTCTAATCTAAGTAAATTAGTATGACCCATTCGTTCAATACAAAAATTAATCCATGAAAAATGGGTGCTTCCAAATGGATTTTTGTCAATAACATCTTTCAACATAAGATATCTAGATACACAAAATAAATAATAGCTTGCGGTATTGCGTTCATCAAATAAATATGGTTTTTGTTTACGATTTTCAATAATCATATCTCTATATTCTTTGAATGTTTTGTCTAAATATTTTCCATTTTTCTTAAATGAAAAATCATCGAAATCACAAACAATATATTCGGTTTTTGAACTTAAATAATCAGGCCGAATCTCTTGTATTTTAGGTAAACTATCTGTATCACAATAGATAACCATGTTATAAGGTAATGATAAACATCCATAAGAATGGTTTAAATAATATTCTTGGTGTCTCTCTTTTATTTCTTTACTTGCATCTGGACATTTCGTTAAATTGAAATAAGCAGTTACCATCGTCCAAGATGAATTATCATATTTAGGAAATTGAATTTCATTATCAAATGTGAAAACTCCGGTTCCAGACAAATGACCAAAATCGCTCAAATCATATCTATATTCATACGGTATTTTATACCAAAAATTGTTACGCATTTCTTTAACATACCAAATATCATTATATATTACAAACCCTCGGTAATTTATTTTTTTCAAATAATTATAAAATTCAAATTCTAGAGTTCCATTATGAGGTTCTATGTCGAGAAATATGAATGGTGAATTTTTGATAGTTGTTTCCCATTTATATTGGGCAGATTCTTCAAATATATTTTCTACATGGAATTGTATGTTTTTCTTGTTTTTTATTTCTTCATTTACTATTTTACCTACAATATCAAATGAAATAATTGTATTGGTAGGATTATAAGATAAAGCGAGAGCAGATAATCCTTTGTATGAACAAATATCAATAATGGTAGTATTATTGAATAATGTTGAAATATAAGATAATAATCGATAATGTTGTTTTCCTGTTTTTTCAAAAAATTCATAAGGTATAATATAATTTTTATACGTAGTATCAAAATGAGTAGAGTTTACTTCTTCTAGAGTAAGTTCTTTTAATTTTTTCAAAACAGGTTTTGAATATTCTTTATGCATTTATCTATGTTATTATAACAAATCGAAATCTTTATATTTATAATATATGAATAAATATAAAAAAATCATACTATACTATATTATCAAATGTCTCTTCTTACAAAATTATTTCATTATGTGTTACTTGCCTCATCTAAATATAATATAGATGAATCGCATGGATTAAGCCATAGTATGGATGTATTGAATTTTGCCCATAATATATATATTAATGAATTACCTGATTGTCCATTTTTAAAAGAGCAAGAGAAGGTTATATATACCTCTGCTATTTTGCATGATATGTGTGATAAGAAATATGTAAATGAAGATGAAGGTATTCGCCAAATTGAAGATTTTTTACAAGAATCAATGGACCCGGCGGAAATCGATATGACAAAACAAATAATTTCTACCATGTCGTATTCTAAAGTAAAAAAGAAAGGATATCCATTATTAGGCACATATCAATATGCTTATCATATTGTTAGGGAAGCCGATTTATTGAGCGCATATAATTTTGACCGTTGTATGATTTATCACATGCAAAAAAATCAAAAATGCACATTAGAAGAATCATTTCAAAATGCAAATGAACTCTTTGAAAATAGAGTGCTTAAACATATTGACGACCAACTGATTGGAACAAAATATGGTATAAAACAGTCATTAATATTACATAATCGTGCTAAACAACGAATTCGCACGTGGAAATCAATCATACGTAACTAATACATAGTAAAAACAATTACAACAAATGTTTTTGCATGACAATATATAAATTTGTACCTATAATGAATAAAGTGCCAACTATTTTACGTATGTTAATAGTATCATTATTTAAAAATACACCATAAATATACGACATTACTATTCCAAAATAGGATAGGGGCGCGTAAATTGCAGCATCTAATCTAGAAATTGCAAAGAAACGTAAATAATAACCAACTAATCCAATAAATGCGTTTACAAGTAGTGTCAAAGAAAGACCGCTAGAAGCAGTGATTGAAATTACATCTTTCCATAAATAGAGGGTTAGTCCAATGGCTCCAAAGAAATAAGATAAAAATAAATGGTTCCAATTGTTCATCGTTTTTATATTTTTTACCATAAAAAATAAGAATGCTTCTGTGAATGCTGCCATGAACGCTGATATGATTCCTTCGTTCCAATAAAACTCTTTCATTGTTGTTTTTTCTTTCATTATATTTTCAAATGGTTCGGTCGGCTCACTTGCCAATAAATATACACCTAGAAACGCGAATAACAATATAGGTGATAATTCTGCGCCTGAAAATAATAAAATAAGCAAAGGATATATGTAAAATAATGTAGTAGCAACACCGCTATCTAATAGTTGAAAACTACGATACGATGTATATACATGTATCATACTGATGAATGAAATCAAAAGTCCATTTGTAGATAATACATTTTTGTAAACAAAATTAAAATCAATAAAAAAAGACGAAATCAATACATAAGTAAAAAAACGACTCCATACTTGTAGAATGAGAGGAACGTTTATTTTTTTTACAAAAATCGAATAAAAACTGAGTAAAGATTCTGCTACTAATTTACTCAAAATTTCCAAATACATTTTTTATAAATAGAATAATATATATTATATTTATAAAATTATTTCCAAATCATCGGCGGCATATACGACTACGTCTACTTTGTCGTAGTGGTGCATTTAAATCTTTGTTTTGCTCTTAATTTACATACTTCTTTATTTGATATACCATTAAAGTATTGTAAATTTACTTTGCCAGTAGATGCAATAATAGCAGACCATGCTAATCCAATGATTGCACCAATGATTAACGCGCCAACCAAACTAGTATGTGAATTACAATTAAATAACCTATGCCAATACCAATCGCCCAATATTACAGTGCTAAAGAATAGAATAGTGATAATATTTTGATTTGCTAATTTATATTTTATGATAATGTAAACCAAATAAAAGAATGTATAAGCATATACTGTGATACTTAACGGTAATTTTGATATAGGTCCATCTTCGCCAAGTGTAAGAGAATTACATATTAAATTAAAATCAGTAATTTCTGGAGCAGTAGCACTAGCACTAGCAGGAGCAGGAGCAGGAGTAGCAGTAGGTATTTTTTCGAATGTTTTAGGAAATGTAGAACCTACTATAGTTGAAACAAAACATGCAATCAATAAACCGGCTAAATAAATAATACCTTTAATATCTTGATTCAGGAGCGACGATAATGTAAAAAAACTAACTAATATGAATGGGAATAAACGGTATGCAGTATAAAATATCTTTGTTAAATTCAACATTATTAATATATTATACTGATAGAAATAAACTATTCGAAAACATAATTCATTGTTTCTTGAATCGTCGATATTTCAATAAAACGTATATTTGATACTATCTCTTTTGAAGAGAATTTTTCCATAAATTCTTTAAATTCACGATTATTTGCCTTTGGATATAAAAAGGTATCTACACCTGCGCGAATTCCTCCTAAAATTTTTGATTCTAGTCCTCCGATTGCAGTAATTTGTCCTTGTAAATTGATTTCTCCTGTAATTGCAATATTGTTTTTTATTTTCTTTGAATTAAATAAGCTATATATTGCAATTGTAATCGCGGTTCCGGCAGAGGGTCCATCTTTGGAAACAGCTCCTTGTGGACAATGTATATGTAATCCTTGACATTTTGTATCATTAAATATTTTCAGTAATAATGTTTTTTGTGAATTGGGGGTTAATGACCATGCTAAACTTTTGGCAACGTTCATACTTTCTTTCATGACATCTCCTTGTAATCCAGTTAATTTTAAATCCAAAAAATTAGTGGTGGGGAAAAAAATGCTTTCAATAGGTATAATACCCCCTTTTCCTAAAGAATTTGCCCACAAACCATTGATAATACCTACCTTGTTTTCCTCATGTATTTTGGTTTCTTCTATTTTGTAGTATTTTTTAAGATATTTATTATCTAAATCTTCAATCGTTACTACAAAGGGTATTTCAATATTTTCATAATCGTTACATTTCAATATTTCAATATTGATTTCACCATATAAATCAAACAATACTTCTTTCAATTTACGAACACCGGGTTCCATGGTATAGGTCTCAATAATATATTCAATGATTTCATCGCTTAATATTACTGTATCACAGAATCCCATTTTCTCATTGATTTCGGGTAATATATATTTTGCCACAATCGTTTTTTTATCGTCAATGGTTAAATTATCAAATCGAATACGGTGTATACGGTCGAGTAATATACGGTCAATTTGTTCCGGGTCATTATAGGAAAAGATAAAGAGGACTTTTGAAAGGTCTAAATTAATTCCACTGAAATATTTGTCTTGAAAACTATCATTTTGAGTAGTATCAATTAAATGGGTTAAAATACCGATAATTTCTTTGCCGTGTTCGGTTTTACTGACTTTGTCTAATTCATCAATATAAATAATTGGATTCATACATTTTGTTTCCATAAGTATGTCTACAATACGACCCCATGTAGAATTCACATACGTATAACTATGTCCTTCCAATGTAGAACCATTCGATGAACCACCGAGAGCAATGAATGAAAATGGACGCGGAATTCCTGAATCATCTGTCAAACAATTTGCTAATCCCTTTTTTGCGAGTGAGGTTTTACCTACACCTGGAGAACCTTCGAATCCAAAACAATAACCGCTCTGTTCACCGTTCATCCATTGTGCAACTATTTTAAGTATTTGATTTTTTGCATGTTCATGACCATATATAGAGGCATCTAATGTATCCCCAATTTTGTGTAAATATTTTTCAACAGATGATGTCTTTGTTTTCAATTTGTCAATTTGTTGATGAATATTCGTATAAGATATTGATTTACGTGTGTCATTTAATTTAAATAAATTATATACCTCATTTATTTGACTGTTATATTTCTCAATAAAATCGGCCACATAAGAGATACGTGATTCTTTTGTTTTTAAAATCATTTCACAAGTAACATTATGTGATTTATAGTATTTTTGTATATATTTATAAACCTCTATAAATTGTTTTGAATTTTGTTCACGAATCATCGCATTGATTTCATTCAACAATTTATTGTGAATAGTGTTTTGAATGGAATGTGTATATTTCATGATTTCGACACTTGAATATTTGGTTTTTTTAGGAATTGTTATCGTAGTATTATCATTTGTGGCGGATAATAATTCAATAAATTTAGTGTTATTCTCTTTAATGACTTTTAATATTGGTTCTTCGCGAAAAATACCAAAAGGTATTTTCAATAATGCATCCAAATATTGTTTTGCTTTGTTAGATGAATCATCTGTTTTGCCTTTGATTTCTTTTAACTTGACCATGGCCTTTTCTTTGATATATTCAGGAACTTTCATCAAATAAATTTGTTGCTCAAACGATACGCGGTTCATATCGTATTTGTTAATCATATCTTGTGTGTATTTAATAGTGAATTTCATAATGTCTTTGAAATACATTTTGATTTTCCAGGGTAAACTATCATATATAATAAGCTGTTCGGGAGAATCACATACCGATTGTTTATTGCTAGTAATTAAATCATACAATAAATAACTTATATATTGGATTTCATCATCCTTATTGTATAAAAACAGATTAATTAACATGCTACGTTGTGAATATATATCCAAATCTAAAAACAATTTAATAGTGATATTGATTTTGTTTTGTTTGATAACGTGTATTTCAGACAAGATGCTATTATATTTTTTATAAACGTCTTCGTTGCTATATAAAAGAATATCTTTGAGAGTTAGACAATCAATGAGACGCACTAATAAATCCTCCATAACTGTATATTTTTTAGAAATACATTCGAATATATCTTTTTTTCGGTAATCAATGTATTTATTTGAAAAGCAATCTAATACAATATCATCAATAATACCATTAATTACATATGTTTTTTGCGTTTTTTCATTATGTATAACTACGCGAATTCCATTTGTCTTTTGTAGAAACGACTTTGTATTTGGAATATCTACATCGAAACATTCGAAATTATGTGCATTTTCGATAATATTCATTTCGTCGTTTATTTTGTTCGAACATAATTCATTATGATACAATAACGTATTATACTGAATGTTTTTTTTCCATGTATTCAATTTGTAACCAGTTGGATGTATATATTTATAAATAATATCGATTTTGTCTTTTAATAATTCATTTGTTATTTTTGAATCTTTGTAATGAGAGCCATAGGATATATTTAATAAATCAGTGAAATGATAAGTTCCAAAACTACATAATATTAAGGATAATTTTTCCATCGTATCTTGTAATTTATCTAATAACGAATCGCCATTTGCATTATCTTTCATATTGTTGTTAATTTCAATAATATTTTTATACAATTCAGTCAATGTAAATATACAATTATTTAGCTCACTATTGCCAAATAATGCGTTTTTTTTGTTATATTGAATTGAAAAAATAGTATTGCGAATAACCTCATTTAAATAAGTGCTTTTGGTTTTGATAAAATGATAAATTTCATTTGTGGGGTCATTATATAATATATTTTTTTTTATAATTATTTCATTAGAAATATTCATATTTTGCATAATTCGTATATTTTATAGTTATAGATTAAATTTATTATAAAATCAATATAAACATATAATGATATATTTATTTATCAACAGACAAAATGGGAATACCTAGCTATTTTTCGTATATTATTAAAAATCATTCTAATATTATACGTAATTTACATTATCATCAAAATATAAATAAAACATCATTTCAACATTTATATATTGATGCAAATTCAATTATATACGATGCGGTTCGAATGATAGAAAAAGAAACCGAAAATTTAAATACAATGGATAAAACGGAAATCGAACAGATGATAATTAAACAAGTGATTGTAAATATAAAAAAATATATAGTATTTATAAAACCAACTACAACCATTTTTATAGGATTTGATGGGGTAGCACCTTTTGCCAAAATGGAACAGCAACGAACCCGTAGATACAAATCAGATTTTATGTCTGGCGTATCATTCCAAAAAAATGCGGATTCACAAGTTCCTAAATCATCATGGAATACGACGGCAATTACACCTGGAACACATTTTATGAATACATTATCACAACAAATAAAGTACGAATTCCAACATAATGAAAGCACCTATGGTGTAAACCAAATGATTGTCACTCCATCAACTGACCCGGGCGAAGGAGAACACAAATTGTATGAGCATATACGTAATCATATTTCATCGAATGATACAGTTGCGGTATATGGTCTTGATTCAGATTTAATAATGTTGTCGATATTCCATTTGAAATATAGTAAAAATATATTTATTTTTAGAGAAGCCCCTGAATTTGCAAACAGTATTATAAAATTAGATAATACTTCTGTAAAATTACCATTGTTTTTGAATATAGATTTATTAGTAAAATCGATTGCTGAAGAAATGGATTGCAGATGCCCTGACCCGGCAAGAGCGAACGATTATGTATTTCTTTGTTTCTTTTTAGGGAACGATTTTTTACCACATTTTCCGGCATTAAATATACGAACGAATGGTATTCAAATATTATTAGATACATATCGAATGTGTATAGGAAATCGAAATGACCGTTTTCTAATATCACAAAATCAACGTATTCAATGGAAAAATGTTCGTATATTATTGAGTGAAATTGCAAAATACGAAAAGGATTATATCACCACCGAATATTCTTTACGGGATAAATTAGAATACAAGAAATATGAACAAACCACTGAAAAAGAAAAAGAAAATTATTTTAACAATGTGCCGATTGTATTTCGGGCAGAAGAAAAATATATTGCACCTAACGAACAAAATTGGGAAGACCGTTATTATAAAATATTATTGCACGAATCTCGAGAAAAGAACGCGATAAAAACGGTGTGTAACAATTATTTAGAAGGATTAGAATGGGTGTTTAAATATTATACGTCAGGATGTCCACATTGGAAATGGAAATATAACTATCATTATCCGCCTTTGCTAGTTGATTTAATCGAATATATACCACATTATGAAACGGATTTTATACAAAAAAATGACAGTAAACCATTTTCACCATATACTCAATTATCATATGTATTGCCAAAATCTCAATTTAGTTTATTACCAAATACGATATCAAAATATTTACTAGATAAATTTCCTCATTTGTATTCATCACAATTGGAGTTTCAATGGGCATTTTGTAGATATTTTTGGGAATGTCATATACGTAATACGCCTATACCATTGACGATATTGGAAAACTGGGATAAAAGTTTTGCGAATATTTAGTTACATGCTTCCAAATGTTTGAATAATATTTCATAAAATTTTTCATAGGTAATTGGATGTTGTAATTTATTGTCATAAGCATATGATACATTATATTTCGTAATTCCATTTCTTATTCCAACGCGGATACAATCTTCAATATAGTCATTATTGGATGGTGATACATATAATTGCAATGATATCTTTGATAAAGGTAATCCAAAGATTGGTAGCGTTTTTATAATATATTTAAGGTCGGTCACTTTAATTATACCGATATTATCAGTTAAACATATTTCATCTATATCATAATTTTTATTATATTCTAATATTTCCTTTACAATATAATCATTATCTATTTTACCCGTAAGAGGACAATAATCAATACATGATATATATAATTTTTTTGTATATTCATTATAATGCGATTGTTTTTGCAATATTTCCATAGATTTCTCCAATAAATGTTTTGTTTCGTACATTGTTTTACCAGTTTGATACATGTTATATTTAGGTGAGACGGATGTATAAAAAGATAGCTCTTTACATTCGTATTGAATTGCACTTTGCAATGATTGAATCGAATTCACGCCTACAAATAAATTTTTTGTAGAAAACCCCGGATTATTTTTTAGAATATTTGAAGCATAAGTGTGTAATATATACGTATTTTGGTCTTCAATGTTCCCAATTTCAATTGAATGCGGAGATTGACTTTGTAATATACGAAATATTGGTTTTAATTTAGATACAAAATCATTTTGTCCGGAATGTATATTATACATACTCACGTCACATAGTGTAGGTAATATTTTATTGTATATTTTTGTATATGTTGTATATGTTGTATGATTTGATTGAATTATTTTTTGAAATTTGGATAAAAACATAAATATAATTAGGTGCTATATAATTATTTACAAAAATTACTGTATTATTTTTCTAAATTACAAATTCATTATTTGTAATTTAGTATTTATCTATATCGAGTTCCATATGTTCTTTTGTTATTTTGGGAACGACAATAACTTCAATATTTTCGGGAATAACTGAACGGTCAAGTAAATGTGCAACGTCTTCCGCAATATGTAATTTGAATTTACATGTGCGATTATCAATGGTGCATTGTTTTGTCCATCTTTCTAAAGGCAAAATTTCGTTCAATGATTTTATTCTACCATTTACGCCTCTAAACCTCGGTTCTCTTTCGCCGGGTTTACCAGATGGATGTTTTATACGCCATTCACATGATAGTGCATTGACGTGATTTTCAAATCCGGATAAAAGAGCATATATTTCCCATGATTGCTCTTTTCCATGAGTTGCTTTTGCGCCACCAACGATTTCTTCATTATGTTGTCGCAATCGACGAATAGGATTATTGGTAGAACCATTATAGGTAAGATTCGGGTATTTTGGATTCGTATTTCGTAAAATATAGCAGAACCACATAAATACGATAAACCTACCTATTTATATTATATTCATATAATAATGAATTTTGATAATACATTTTACAATTATAATTACAATATTTATTTTACGCTTTTTCTTATTTTACACCTTTATTATCATACATTCGATACATTATAGTATTATATCTATATATAGGATAAAATACAAAATTGAAAAACCAATATAATAAAATATATTTATAATACTCGAACCACTAAATATATAATGGAAAAAATAACTGCACAGATTTTAATCGAAAACCGTGAGTATACAAAATGGTCATTTGTAAATCCGGAAACAGGTATCGAAATTGAAAATAATATGATACCGCCGCCGACACATTTTGAACCGAGTGAATTAAAATTATTTACGAAAGATGTTGTAGATATCACTATCCAAAATCCGTCTAAAATAGATATATTAATGTCGCCTATCCGTAATCTTAAATATATTGCCGGCGTCTTAATACTTGATGGAAATAAGACCTATGGACGCACTGAAAATAAAAAACGTTTATTATACAAATGTATTCCCGATGATAAACATCTACCCGCGTTTTTAGTGCCATATGATATAAAATTGGGGTTTTTCAAATCGAATGAGAATAAATATGTAATTTTCAAATATGAAAATTGGAATGACAAACATCCACGAGGAATCATATTAGAAACATTGGGCAATGTAAGTGTGTTAAATGTATTCTATGAATATCAATTGTATTGCAAATCATTACATGCATCTTTGGCCGATTTTACGAAAAAAACGCGAGAAATCTTGAATAAAACATCTATGGACGAATATATTCAACGAATATTGAAGAATCCAAATTATCAAATAGAAGACCGTAAACACGAATATATATTTACCATTGACCCTGCAAACAGTCAAGATTTTGATGATGGATTTGGTGTAGTTGAATTGCCGGATGGACGATGTAAAGTAAGCATATATATTGCCCAAGTATATTTCTGGTTAGATACATTAGATTTATGGGATTCATTTAGTAAACGAGTTTCGACGATTTATTTGCCAGACCAACGTCGACCAATGTTGCCTACAATTTTATCGGATAATTTGTGTAGTTTACAAAAAGGAGAACCGCGATTTGCGGTAGTATTAGATATAATAATTGATGAAAAAGGAAATATAGTAGAGGATGAAATAAAATATAAAAATGTCTTTATAAAAGTGAAGAAGAATTATGTATATGAAAAATTAATGGATAACAAATATTATAATAAATTATTTGATATTACCACGAAATTAGACGAAACGGTGAAAGACAGCCATGATGTAGTTGCATATTGGATGATAAAAATGAATGAAATATGTGGAAAAATATTCAAAGACAAACAAATGGGTATATTTAGAACTTCGAAATATCAGCAAACTGAACAAAAATATGTAAATCAAACGATGAGTGACAATGTTCGAAGGGTAATCAACCATTGGAATAATGTTTCGGGAAAATACGTATTGTATGATGAAGGTTGCAATACCGAACATGAAGTAATGAATATATCATCATACATTCATATAACGAGTCCCATTCGTAGAATCGTAGATTTATTGAATCAAATGATGATGATACATAAATTAGGGTTGATTCAAAATATATCTAAACGAGGGGAAGAGTTTTTGAATGATTGGTTGAAACAAATTGATTATATAAATGTTTCGATGAAGTCGATTCGAAAAATACAAACCGATTGTAATGTATTGCACCGTTGTTATACCGATGAAAATATAATGGAAAAAATATATAATGGTGTTGTGTTTGATAAAACGGAGAAGATGTCGGGAATGAATATGTATATGGTATATTTAGAAGAATTGAATTTATTATCCAGAATTACTACAATAAACAATATAGATAATTATAGTAAAATATCGTGTAGATTATATTTGTTTGAGGATGAAGACAAAATAAAGAAGAAAATACGATTACAAATGACAGAAAATTGAATTTTGATTTCATAAATTAATTATACATAACAGAACAAAAATGTCTAATCATATTATACACGTAATGACCGCACTATTATTTATAAATATATTATTATTAGCATCATCATATGTTTATGTAAGTGGTGTTTATAAAATACCATTTCTAAAAATTGTGCAAATGTATGATAATATGAAGTTACCAACGACTTTTTCAAAAGATAATAAAAAACAAATAGTGGAAATACCGGTACCAAATAAAGAAGAATTAGAAGATTGGGAATCAGGTGAAATACCATGGGAACTAGATAAAAACGTTACACAAAGTGGAAAAAACCCGGGAAAAAAATATGAACCTACAGATGCATATCGTTTAGGAATGCTTTTCATATAAACGCCAAATAACTAATAATCCATTTCTAAAAAATGTCTTACATTTTTTTGCTGTTCTCTATTTTTCATTGGATGAAATATTTGATGTTTATTCATTTCGGTAAGGTCCCACTCTTTTCTCCAATGTATTTGACTAAATTCATCAACCAATACATAATTTAAATCATAATAATGGGCTATGCTGGGAAGTAATGCTTCGATAAAAGCCAATTTTTTATTCTTTTGAATATATTCATTTAACTTATCTAAAAAAATATGTGACAAGCGAACTGCACAAATTGGCGAATGAAAATAAGGTTCTGGAAAATGAATATGAACCGCTGGCCAAAACCAATCCCATTCCCCTGGTTTTGGTTGGGGATTTTTGTCTTTGCATAAAATATCGGCAATTTCTGGATATTTTGAATCAATTGAAATCAATGTTTGTTCGTTATAAAAAAACACATCATCTTCAAAAAACCAGACATGTTTAAAATCTTTATTGATATTCGTAAAATAACACAATGCTCTATCCCATGCAATGATTTCATTAAATACAAGGGATGAGTAAGGCATATAACTAGAATGTATATAACCAAATTGTCTACATTCTTCGTCTGTAACTTTTATCAATTGAACATTTGGATAAAGATTTTGATGATCATTTATCAAATCATCTACTACAATAAAAACAACATATTCGTTAAACCGACTCAAAAAATCAAGCATTATTGAGTCAGGACGGATAGTAAGAAAACAAACCGCAGTTTTAGACATTTTTCAAATATAATAAATAACACAAATATGAACCTTTAACTTTTTTACATGTTTGAATATAATTGTAATGGTTACCAACAAATAAATTGTATTTTATTTTCAATACTCATAAATTGGAAATAAAAATATATGAGAGAAAGATTCGCCGTCGCGGTCGTTGTCAGTAGCGAAGAAAATGTGTAAGAATGTAGAAAAGAGTTTAGCGAATTGAGCGAAAGGTTTAAGAAAGAAGTGAATGTGGAAAGAAGAAAG
>Ga0114975_10000291_pt1 | contig 37353 bp, 56 predicted proteins | sample S_130626_EF_Meta_FD_87031 | JGI IMG/M metagenome (GOLD analysis project Ga0114975, IMG submission 87031) | Freshwater microbial communities from Lake Simoncouche, Canada to study carbon cycling - S_130626_EF_MetaG | ecosystem: Environmental > Aquatic > Freshwater > Lake | place: Lake...
AATTGCAGCGTCAGTCAAAGCAGCTTGGTTGTCAGTGGTGTAGTCATAAGCGGTAGTACCGTTAGAACCGATGAAAGCACCAGCGTAACGAGCACCAGCGCCACCTTGAGCCAAACGACCCAAGTTGATGATGTCTTGGTCAACTTGCTTAGCCAATGCGTAACCAGCGTCATCTGTGTAGAATGAACGGAGGCTAGACAAAGCTTGAGCTTCGACGATGTCTTCGATCATGCGGCTGTATTCGTAATGCTTGTTAATCAAAACTTGCACTTCGGTTTCAGTTGCGGCAATCAAAGTCACTTGAGTAGATGCAGCCTTGACAGAAGCAGAGCCACGTGTTGGGCTAGGAATGTGAACTGTGTCACCTTTCTTGCCTTTGAAGCTCATTTTCTTGACGAGGTTAGCAGCAACCAAGTTTTTCTTATAAGCAGCTACAATTTCATCACTCCAAATTTCTGGAATGAATGTATTAGCTGTACTGGTGGTTACGTGATTAGTTCCGAGACCCATTTTAAATACTCCTAGATATTACAATTAATTAATAAAAACTTTTACCGTACTCGCCCATCAGCGTAAGCAGCTCTGATTTCAGGCTCCAAAGCTTCGTAGCGATCAGGATCATTTATTCGCAGCCGAATAAGGTCGGCCCTTCGATAAACTCTCTTCGATGATTCACCAGTACCGCCGGTATCGACTGCAACAGCTTTTAAGTTCTGCTTCAGTGTCTCTTTACCTTTGGTGGCTACCTCTTGCGTCTTAACTTGTTTAAGTTGCTTAAAGGTAGATAACAATTCGTTAGCGCTATCGTAGTCAAACTCACCATCAGCTTTAGCGTACAAACCGAGACGGACGGGTGATTGTTTTACCCACTCCGCAAACTCAGGATCTTGAACAACATTCTGAAAGTCAGGATGATTCTGGTTTAGCTTTTGTTGAATCTGCATCTTCTTAAATTCTTGAGCACTGTGTCGTGCAGCGAGAACATCTGGATGCTTGTCAATAGAATTACGAATTGCCTTCTGTGGATCTTCAAAGAAGTCAATTTCAGGCTCTACTTCAGTAGGAGCAGGTTTACTGTTTGATAGACTTTGTTTCAGCAATTCATCAGCAAGTTTACGAACCTCGCCAACTTCTTGTGCCTGTTTACCAATGAGCTTCTCAGCCTCTTGGTGCATCCGAATAATCTCTTGTGAGGACTTCCCTTTGTATTTCTCAGGGATTGTGTCTGCACTAGCGTGATCTTCTTCAATCTTGGGCGCTGCGGTGATTTGTTCAACTACGTCGAGTTCACCTAAAGTACTATCTTCATTATCATCTACTAACATACTAATTCCTTTTTCCTGCCACGTATAAAATGTGGTTCTAGGACACTATATTTAAAATAAGAATTCGGTCACATAGGACTTATGAATTCGCTTTACACTAACTTGCGTTAGCTTTCTTCTCTTGGGCGAGCTTTTCAGATCGCTTGCGTTCCCATGCGTCATAAGCTGTTGGAAAAGAGCCTGTCCAGCCTTCTAACTTCATGGTAGGTGCGCTAACCACTCTTGTTGCCTCAGAGCCACATTCCTTACAAGGAGTTGCGTGACATTCTGTGTCTACAAAAGCTTCAGTGCGATGGTTGTCTTTACAAACAAATTCAAAAATACGACGAGGCATTTAAACCTCTCCAGTCTCTTGAAGGTCTTTGTAAGTACGACCATAGGACTCCTTCAGTCCATATAACCAGTTCAAAATATCCATCTGTCCACGACGAAAGTCAATAGGGTGTGTTTCCGTGACAGAAGATAGTTTGTCGTAGCTATCCTTTACTTTGAGGATGTCTTCCATGAGATCTTTCCACCCTTGAGTGGACATCATGTCGAAGGCATCATCGTAGAATTTTGATAAGTCTTGCAGTTCTTTATCCATACGGAGAACCTAATAGTTAATAAGAATGTAATGTATACTATTTTAACTACTTTGTCAAGCCCTTTATGTAACTATTTTAGTTACCAAGGCAAACCAGAGGCTTTAACAGGGTTACGCTGAGCTTCAATCTGTGCAGCCAATGCAGCCTCTACAGTTGCTTCGCCTAGCTTGTCTTTTACCCATGCAATCACTTGTGTTTCAGTCAGAGATGCAAAGGGTGTTGTAGGTGTACCAGCTTCGTAGCCGATAGTGCCGTAGATGGATGCAGTAAATTCACCATCTACTTTGGTGACGTTGTAATGCACAGTAGTGACGAAACCGTTAGAGGTGTTGCGGTCAAGTTGATTGATTGTCCAAGTAGTCATGATAGTTCCTTAGTTTAGAGATTAGCAAGCCATCAAAACACAAGGCACACAGTAAGAACCGTCTGCGTATGTGCAAGTGACATGAGTTGAAGTTACTTTGGCGATTGTCTTGGCACGAACAATGTCATCACCTTGAGCCTTTGCAGTACCATTGCCAGCGGACATAAGCAAGTCGCCACGTTGAACCGTTGTGCCTTGAGCGATACGGATAATCATGTCGCCTGTCATTGCCATGTTGATTTCATCTACGTTGTGCTGTTCATCGTGTGACCAGTTAACGAATACACCAGCAACATTGACATCGCCTTCAACGTCAGAGACTTTGACCTTGTTGAGTTGTTCATTAGCAACAGCATTGCCTTTAGCATCTGTGTAGATGTTCATCTCATTTAAATTGGTCAAAACAGTACCTTTGACAATCGTTTCATCTTTAGCGCCTATTGTCTGAGCATAACGTGCCAAGTGACCGCCGTTGTAAGAAACAGTAGTGCCAGATACAGAAATAGTTCCTTCTGTTGTTCCATCCTGATTTAAATCAACCAATGTCCCATCATTTGTGCTTCTGTTTATATAAAAAGGAGTATTACCAGACCTTGAGACAACAATATAATTGCTACCGGAACCTCTTATGTTTATGCCTGTGGTTGTACTACCCATTCCGGGGTTTATCGTGGTTGTTCCCACCAGCAAGTCGCCGTCTGACGTAATACGGGCGCGTTCTGTGTTGTTAGTGGCAAAAAGCAATGGAGCATTAGCGCCGTTGTTTATAGATGCGTCACCACTACTGTTATATTGACCAAAAGAAAAACCATTTGCAGAGCCAGTATATTGATGGACAGCCTGTGAAGTACCTTTTAAAGTCAATACTCCAGTAGCCGTTGTAGTGCCAACTAGCAATTCACCAGCCGCCGTAAGCGTCATTGCTTGGGTGAAGGTGATAGTTCCACCTGCTGTGCCTGATGCTGTTGATGAATACCATTCATGCTGTGCGCCTGTCATACGATAACGACTAGCGGAACCTGTACCTTTGAAAAGGAAATTGGTATTGTTGAAATATGAGTTGTTTAAGATTTGGGTTTGAGTAGCTGTCCCTGGATTCCAAATGGATGAACCAAGGCCAATATCCATTGCAATTTGGCCACTACCCCAAGCACTAGGAGTAACACCCAAGCCTAGGTTGCCTGACGCATCAAGCGTCATTTTTGCATCGCCAAAGCTAATAGCGTTACCTGCTGTGCCTGATGCTGCGCTATACCAAGTGTGTACGTTGGAAGATGTCTGATAAAGCGTAGCGCCAGAAGTTGTGATGTAACGCCAACCAGAACCATTAAAATACCCATTATTTGAAAGCCCTGAGTCAGCCCCAGCACCCCATAAAGAACCGTTTTTAACTTGCAAGCCTGCAAGAACACTCCAAGCACTAGGAGTAACACCCAAGCCCATGTTCTGAGCTGTGTCAAAAGTAGCTGCTGTGGTTGAGCCGTTAGTCTGAAGGACAAGTGAGCCTGAGCTAGCTACGCCTGTGGAATTAAGAGAAGTTTGTGCCATGTTTTATATTACCTTAAGAAAGATTTACGGCGTACCGTTAGAGACAATGTTAGCTGCGGAGGTGATAAGACCTGTGGAGGACATAGATGCAATCGTTGTAGCTCCGTACTTGAACAACAGCTTACCACCTGATTCCTCGATAGTGAAGTTAGTGGATAGTAACTTAGGTGTTGAAGCTGCTGTGCCTGTAGTGTTCTGATTCAGAGTAGGGAAAGTACAGTTAGCTAAGTTACCGCTAGAAGGAGTACCTAGAGCGCCCCCAGAGGATACGTAGCCAGCGCTAGCGTGATTACCCCAACCGTAAGCAGTATTCCAGTTAGCTACATTACCACCAGCGTAAGTAGTCGCTGTAATGGTAGTACCTGTAATGGCCTTAGCTGTGGTAGCGCCAATGGTCATGTTATCAATCGTGCCTACATTGGTAGGAGCAATCTCAATAGCTCCCGTACCAGTTGGCTTCATGTGAACGTGGCCTGTACCAGTAGGGCTAATATCAATCTGTGCGTTAGTGCCGTTAATGTTAGTTGATACGTTCAATGAGAGATTATCACCACCTCCACCGCCCATGCTGAGCTGAGTAGTACCAGCAGAGTTCTTCAGCGACAAACCACCTGAGTTACTAGCTTGAACAGTAGCTGTTGTAAGACTTGTGAGCGTTGCTGTGCCACCAGTGATAGTCACTGAGTTAGCGTTCTGAGTAGACATCGTACCCAAGCCGCTAATGTCTGTGTTAGACAAAGTGACGTTACCTGTGCGTCCAGCCACCGAAGTAACTGAATCAGTAGGGGTCAGTAGCTCTTGCCAGTTACCTAAGGTAGTAGCTGGAGAAGCTGTCAGGATAAATGTCTTATTTAGGTCAGTACGGACAGCTACATCACCCTTTTGAGCTGACAGAGCAAGCATAGCAGCTTGTGTGTTAACTACAAAGGTGTCTGTAATGGTTAGATCAGGGAAGTTTTCCCACTGAAGTGCTGAACCTGTAGTACCTAAGTACTTACCTGCGTTACCCGTCTGAGAAGGGATAGATACGCCGTCAATCTGTGTCTGAAGGCTAGCAAGAGTATCCAATACGTACTGAGAAGTACCGCCACCGTTGCCGATAACCTTGATCTTCTCAGCTATATCGAAGGGAACTACCTCACCAGCGTTGATTTCATTGCCGTTGGAGAGCGTAATGATCAAAGAGCCATCGAAGTCGATATGAGCATCGGTAACACCTGTTCCATCTACCCCGTCAACGCCATCTTTACCGTCTACACCGTCTCTACCGTTAGCCCCATCAAGCCCACGTAGCCCTGTATCACCTTTTTCGCCCTTAGCGCCGTTGATACCGTCTTTACCATCTCTAATCAAAGCAGATTTTGATACGATGTCAGCGCTAATCTCCGCGTAACGCTCTTCAAGGTCAGATTTGATCTTCTTGATGGCGTCAACGACCAGTTTTGCGTACTGGCCTGTCTCCATAGACACTTGTTTTGCCTTGGAGGATGCAACATTCTCTTGAATAGCCTTAACCAACGCTAATTTCTCAGCGTCAGTCATGGTTTCAATGTCTTGTAATATCATTTACTCAAGCTTTCAGTGAGTTGTTTCAAGAAGTCACCCTCTTTGATCATGCTATCTTGCTTATGTTGACTCATTTGAAGCTCAACAATCTTAGACTTGTTCTTCATGTCAGCTTCTTTAAGCATTAAGTCCGCTATTTTAACACGTCTGTCAAACTCTCTGCTAGCCTGATCGTCATTATTGGGCAAATTATTTGTAGATGAGGCAATAATCTTAGCTTGCACCTCTTGAGGCTTCAACTGAGCTTCAACCATAGTGTTCATAGCCTCAGCTTTGTTGCGTTCAGCCTGTGTCGTATTGACTGCAATCTGAGCCTGAGCAGCTTGGAGAGCCAGTTGCTGCTGTTGTTGTTGCATTGCCTGTGCTTGTGGGTCAGGTTGAGCCATCTTATCTAGAGCAGCCATCATCTCAGCACGGTTGCTCAGAGAGGAGTTAGCAATCACACCCTTCAAGATCAATGGGAGCACTGGAGTGTTAGGGCCAAGGGTCTGGAGGAGAGCAATGAACTGCGACTGTTCGTACTCACGAGCCATGATACCCAAGGTAGCTGTAGGTACAAAGTTCAAGTCAGCTGAAGGGTAACGCTCAGGATCGAACTGCATGAAACGGAATGCTGCCTTCTTAATGAAAGGAGACAGGAAATCCTCTTGGAAGTTCGTCAGTGTACGCTTGTTCTTCTTGATCAGAGAAGCTACAGCCATCGAGATACCGCCTTGGGAAGCATCACGAGAGACTTGGCTAATCATGCCGTTGGTGTCCATAGTGCCAGTAGCTTGCAAGAGCATACGCTCGAAGTTCTGAGCAGCTGCTGGAGCATTGCCGTCTGTAGTACCGAACTTGAACGGCATCATGATCTCAGATGGATTACCGTTGGTTAGGAGAGCCTTGCCGGGCTTAACTTCGAACTTAGCACCACGAGGTAGACGGGTAGCGTCCATAGCGATCATGGGCGATGTAGTCAATGCCAATGAGTCAAGGTAGGCACGATACTGAGCATCGATAGCCTTTTGCATGTTGTAGGCCTTCTCGACCACACCACGACCCAAGAGGCGGTTAGGGACTGTATCGTCCTGATACGTCATGATTGGGCGATCCTTCATCATGTAAGGATTCTCTTCAGCCTTGAGCAAGAGATTACCGTTACCGATAACGATGATAGCCTCTACCAAGTCAGAGTAGTCATCAGCAGCTGAGTCTTCAGGGAAGAGATCAACGATTTCTTTACCGCCATTCTCTTTTTGTTCTAAGTACTCACGAGGCACTAAACCGTAGTACGTGAGCATGGTAGCTTTACCGTCTTGGTACTGACGCAGCTCCTGAGTAGCCTCTAATGTGTCATCGTCCATGTAAGGAGCAATGTCTACCTTGCGATAGATGCCTGACTCCATACCTGCGACAATCTTGTGCATACTGACAGGCTTCTCAATCGCTACACCCATACAGTCATCCACCGATGTACCGTTAGGGTCAAACAAGAAGTTCTTAGGGTTGATTGGGTTCAGAGTAACGGAGATACGATCCTTCTCTGTCACACCAATGGCTGCTTGGCCTGTAACGCCGGGAATAGGCTGTGTAGTTGGGATGTACTCTTTGACAGTCTTGACAACCAACTCACCAATACCTGTACCATAGATCTTAGCCATCAAGCCAATCTGGTCAATGCTCTTACGGATCTTGTCCTTAGCGAAGTCTTCCATCATCATGGACTTGAGCATACCCACATCGATAGGGTTGCCGTTAACGTCCATGACGTCATCTTCAATGTCAAAGTACTCACCTTGACCGAAGATGGCTTCCATGATCTCAGCGTGAGAAGTCTCTACAGCTTGCTGAGTAGCGGGGGAGATGATACGGCTACGCTCGGACTCACGGGTGGAATCGGAGGCTTGCCACTGACCACGGAAGATGCGTTCGTACTCTTCCCAGTTATCCATGTAGTTGTTATCACGGAAGTCACGCCAGCGCTCACAGTGATCCATCACCCAAGAGACTAGCTCTTTGTCGCTCTCAGACGGCTCTTCAAATTGAGATTCTTCACCGTTAATATTTTCTTCAGCCATTAGGTATCCTAATTGTATTGTGCGGAATATATCACAAAAGTGTTAACTTGTCAAGTGATTTCTACTACCATTTAACTTTATTAGCCCAGTAAGCAGCTGACATCTTGCCTTTAGCGATATTCTTGGCGTGACGAGCTTTGAAGGCATCGTTACGAGCTGAACCATCAGGACTACCAGAGACACCTTGCTGACCGAAACGAATCAGTTTGACCTCATCACCATCCTTAGCCAAGACAGCGTGGCTCTTAGTTGCATGACCGGGAGTCCGCTTAGGCTTGTTATAACCTGCGAACTCTTCACTTCCTCGTTTGATTGTCATAGTTTAGTATCCTGATATAACATCTAAAACTTCGTGATCATCATCTTCGTAGTCTTGCTGGTAGTTACTCATAGCAAGTTGGTCAACGTAGGCAAGGGAGTCAATCAAGTCATCGTGTACGCCTGTGGCAGGGAACATGATGTACTGATCCTCAAACTGTTTCCAATCCTCATCTACGTTCAAGGAGATTCTACCGTGCTCAAACCTACCTTGTAAGGCCCATACAACACGATCAGTCTTCTTTTTGTTACCGTGAGTCAGGTCATGGATGTGGGTGTAGACGTTGTTCTTTCTCATCAAGTCCTGAAGGTAGTGCATCACAGCATTCTTCAAGGCTCCTCGCTCGATACCGACAGCTACAGGCTGATACTCCTTGACAGCTAGTAGGATCTTAGAGGCAGTCTCTCTGATGTCCCAACGTCCGTGGATGATCTTCTTGACCCACCAGTCACCGTTGTCTAGTATCTTGCAGACAGTGATCGCTGATTCATCCAACCTTTTCTTAGAGGCTCCCGCGTTCTTAGCCACGTCCTCAAACCCTGCCAAGTCAATCGCAATGACGTAATCACCATAGTTAGGCTCATCTTTGTACTTTAACCATTCTTCTTTAAATAAGTCAGATCCAGCTGTATCGAAGCTAGACAAATATTCCTGCTTGAAGGCGAAGGAGCTTAGAGTTCTCTTAGCAGCTTCAATCTCTTTAGGGTCGATAGTCTCGTTATCTTGGGTAGTGAAGTGCCATGACTTCCACTCTTCGTCTGTCTCTTCTTGACCGAGGTTGAACAGATCGTAGAACCAGTTACGTCCACTTGGTGTCGAGATGAACAGTGCTCTACCCTTCTTGTCGGACAAGGAAGCTCGTATGATCTTCTGCCACGTGTCTTCCTTAATAAAGGCACACTCATCTAAGACTACGTAGGTGAGTGATACACCACGTAGAGAGTCAGGATTATCAGCACCTCGAACAAGTATTTTGCGGCCATTTATCAGAGTGATCTCAAGGTTATTTACGTGAGAGGTCTTGATGACTGGCCTACCTAGGTCTAGCAAGAGATCCCACATAATAGTTCTAGCTTGTCCTAGGGTGGGTGCTATGTACATCACAGCTGAGCCTTCAGGACAGTTCAGAGCTTCAATGAGCAGGGTCACTGCGGAGAGCCTAGACTTACCACAGCGACGCCCTGCTGCAACTACTTTAAAGCGATGCTTATCAGCGAATACTGACTGCTGCCACTTCAGGAGTTCAAAGTTAAGACTCGTCATCTTCTTTGACCTCTACGTCAGTTATATCGTAAACTACTTCCTCGGTCTGCACAGAAGGAGAAGTAAGCCCAGTAATATTAATACTGATCTGCGGAGCGTTACCACCATTGTTACCTTTAGCCGTATCAAACGCTGAAGCAGGAACTATACGGTCAAGGACTAACTTCATAGCAGCCATCTGACCAGCATGATCATCATTGAGAGCTATCTCGAATACTTTCTCTAAGACCTTAGCTGACTTAGGGGAAGCTAGCATACGAGCCTTGTACTCGTTAAGGATAGCTGCATCACCCTTAGGTCTACCCCTTAGCTCTCTGCTGCCCCTCTTCTTGGCTACGATCTCACCCTTCTTGGGCCTACCTGCCTTACGTTTTACTACTTCTTGTTGCTGCTGTTCCATCTTTACCCTTATTTGGAGATGTTGATACTTTATTATGTAGGTATCTTTATGAAACGCCCAGAAGCAATTAAATCTTTAACTTGTTTATAAGTAAGGTTTAACTCCTCTTGAGCACATGTAATGGAGGGGTATGCAATCCTTGACTCCATATCTATCAAACCCTTAGAGTTAACCCTTGCAGCTGCTTTAAGACCTCTCTGTCTTTTAGTAGCGTTAGCCACTAAAGCTTCTGGTGGTAACCAATGTTTAGGTACTGCTCTAATAGAGACATTAGTAGGCTTCCACCAACGTCTTTTATCTGCATCCCATTTACATCTCAATGCTTTAGCTTTGTCTGCTTCTTCTTGCGGTACGTTTAACCAGTGTGTATTCATTTTTAAAAGTTAAGTTACGTACTTTAAAGACTAGGCCGTAAGGCCTCTTTAAAGGGGGAATCTAGATGAACCCTTAATTCACCCTTATTCCCTCTTGTGTCCGTCTTCAAAGTACTCTGTTTCATCTGAGTTCCCCACCTAAGTCTGCCTAGTTACATTAGGTATACGAACTTTATCAGATTTCTTCTTAAAAGTCAATACTTATTTTCATTTATTTACCCTTATCTGTCTACTATCTTCATAGGGCCTTGTGTCCACATCATAGACTCAAGTGGGCTATGCCAGCGCTCCTGTGTACACTTTGTAGTCTCCTTTTCTCCAATGATCTAACCTGTCCCCAATTAATTAGTTAACTTCTTTGATTTCATTAGACTTTTTAGTCATGATGTCTTTTTTCTTTATTCCTCTTTTTTGTGTACTTTAGAGGGTACTGCAAAAGTAAAACTATAGAGCTACCCCTCCCCCCCTATAAAGTAAGCACTAACTAACTAACAAGTGTTGTATTTACACCACAGTAGCTCCATAGTGTTGTATAAAAGAGACAAAGTAACACGTGTGTAGGGCAATGTAGCACCTATTATGTACTACTTAGGGTAAACACCTAGTTACTGAAGTGTGGTAAGAAAACAACAGTCAGTTTAGTGTAAGCAAATCTGCACCAAAAGAGTAACAAGTTATCCACAATGTATTCATATCGGTGCATCTATGCATCATATCAGTGCATCAATAGTGTAGTATATAAACAACAGTGTACATTATAGTGTTACATTCTAGGGCTACAGTGTACATTATGCACAATAAAGTATTACATAATCTAAGCTGGCACAATACGTGCAATACAATAACGTCAACAACTAATCAAGGAATCTATCATGCACGAATTTATTGATCGCGTCATTCTACCAGTACTAGGGTTTATCGCTATACTAGTAGTGTGGTTAACACTGTAAACTAATCATTGTCTCAACAACTTATCAAGGATCGATACATCATGACACAATCTAAATTCAAGCGCTCAAAAAATCTATTGTCTATCAGTGCCGATAGCAAGACAATCAAGGGGGAGAAAATTGGGTATCTTACTGGCATTCTGTACTTAGCACCGGCGCAAACTACTAAGTACAATACATGTTCAATGGCACATAAGGCACAATGTGCAGTGGCTTGTCTGTACAGTGCCGGACGCGGCGCATTCAACAATGTGCAACAATCACGCATAGATAAGACACTGTATTTCTTTGAAGATCGTGACGCATTCATGGATCAATTAGTTAAGAATGTTCAAAGCTTGATCAAAAAAGCTTACGCTAAAAAGCTTGATCCATTAGTCCGATTGAATGGTACGTCCGATATTAAATGGGAAAATATACCCGTCACAATTGACGGCGTCACATACGCTAACATTTTTGAAGCATTCACGAACGTACAATTTTATGACTACACAAAGGACGCGAACCGCAAAGATCTACCCGCAAACTATGATCTAACATTTTCCTATAGTGGCGTCCCAAGCTTCGCACCATACGTTTTCAAGGCACAATCTAAGGGTATGCGTATGGCCGTCGTTTTCCGCAAAGAATCAAGCATTCCTACATTGTTTAAGGGAATTCAAGTAGTATCGGGCGATAACAGTGACGTCCGCCACTTGGACGATCAAGGGGTGATTGTGGGTTTGTATGCTAAGGGCGCGGCTAAGCGCGATAATACTGGGTTTGTCGTTAACTAATCAAGGGGTTTAACATGTACAGAATTCAAGCTTATAACGTCAAAAATCAACGTACGGAGATTATCATTGTGCATTCAATGGTAGATCGTGATTCTACAATCAAGGGTTTAAGGGCTAATCTAGATTATGGTTTAATCACATTCGAATATAGTCCTAGGAATGCATTCTATCGGTAAACTGTAGAATTCTCTTATAGGGCATTGTTTACAGTGCCTTATAGGGGTTATTTTGCCCGTCACTTATCAAGGATCGATATGTTAGTTTTTAATTACGAATCTAAAAAAGCATTGAAAGAAAATGTAGGTAAACCATTGCGCTACATTGAAACGTCCATGTTCGGGCCAGAGTATCGGGACAATGGTACTCTTACGGGCGCGAATCGTCCGCATATCACCCACAAAGGGCGCGAGTTCTTTGCTAATGTGATAATGCGTGATGGATTGATTGTCTCAGTAAAATAAGGGGAATAATATGGGATGGACATTTTTTAACGCTAGTGGCAAACCTAGTGAGATTATCACGCGTGAATTCACGCAAGTGCCTAGTGAAAAATACCCTAGTGAATTCAAAGTGCTAGATCAATCAACGCGCGGACGCGTATGGTATGGCGTCATTCAATCAACAAACCCTGAGGGGATAAAACGGGTTTACGGGATGATTGTTTTATGGACACTGCGTAGGGGTGAATTCGGATACAAGGAATTGAGCGAAGATATGGGGCCATATTACTATGATGCACCATTGCGTATCGTTAACCTATTGGACGAACTTTCACCTAATCCCGTAGGATTGTCTGTTAAGTGGCGTCAAAGTGTACGGGACTACCATGCACACCTAAAGATCAAAAAAGTGGCTAAAAACGCCCTTAAAATCAGTTTAAACAGTACTTTTCAAGGGGTATGCAATGCGTAAACGTAAAATGACACTTAAAGAGACAATCCAAGAATCATTTTTGGATTATGTGAATAATTATTTGACGATCACTACATTCGCGGAGCATAAGGGTTTAACCTATGATGAAGCGGAGGATCTGATTCGCATGGGGCGTAAGCTTCATGAAAGGATTGTCGAAGAGAATCAACAATTCATGCGTGATCATTTTCAGATTATCCATATCGGAGAAAAACATGTTAAACAATAACGATTTTACGGCCCTTGAACGTCGATTATGGCGCGAGGGTAACCCATTGGCTGATGAACTAGCATCAACACGCGATGAACTTAGGGCATTGACTAGTCAAATTAATGTAGTAGTTACAAAGTACTCAAAATTCATCAATGAACTTGCTGATGTTGATGATATTGAATTTTACCGACAATGGGATGATCTATCGGACAAAATAGATGATCTTAGATTTTTATTGGCTAATGATCAACAAGAAGGATGACAAAATGACAGAAGCAGAATTTGAAGATCAATTTGACAAGGGAAATCTTGATTGTGAATTTGCAATGTGGATTAGTGAACACTATGATGCATGGTCAAAGGCTAAAATGCTCTCATATTGGGAGGATCCGGACGCATATCAGGAATTCAAGGATTCTATGGTGACTGTTGTGAAAAAACAACAGTATTCTCTTGGGCCTAATCCATTGGATAAATTCCCTTCTATGTGGAGCACACTTAAATGACAATCATTATCATTGGCTACTTAGTCGACTTAGTATTGGAGCACGACCTATGGTAAAAGTTAAATTTAGCGTGTTCTTTGTTCATAACGGAAAATCATCGCCTCTTATCGTCGCAGGTGTTAAAGCATGGCCTCTAGAAAAAGCTATGGAATACGCTAAAAGATGTGCAGAGATTACTAAACTACAAACAAAGATTGAACCATGCGAATAAACACTACGTGGCCCTTTCCATCTAAAGATGACCCTCTGACACCTTGGACACCTGAACAAGAGAAGAAGTGGGCAGAGGAACAACTCAAGAATGTACCTGAGAGCCCTTTAATGGGGCTTTAAAGGCATTATTTTCAACAACTGATACCCTGACTAGGGTGAACCATGAAAGACTCTTAAAATGCACTGCTTGAATTGTGATCGTTTGCTCACGGACTACGAAGCAACACGCAAACACGCTATTACATTTAAGTTTTTAGACTTATGTAAAGTTTGTTTTGAAGATGTGAAGACAATCATCCCGACCATTGATCGAAAAGAACTGATGACAGATCAAGACTTAGACATGGATGATGATACGGACACCACGGGCAACGAAGTTTCCCTAGAAGACATAGACGCACTATATAGCTATGTAGTAGACTCTAATGACTCTAGAGATGACTATGAAGTTTAAGAACTTCTATGTTAATATACTATTTATATACTACTTAAGAAGAATACTAAGTAGTCTTAAAAGACAAAGGGGGATATCATGGGAAAGATGAAAGCATTGTTAATTGATAGAGAAGAAGACAATCAGGAGTTTGATGTCGTAATGGAAGAAATGCATTATGTCAATACAATCAATGACTTTGTGTCTCTGATTGAAGTGTACGGATGGACTAAGGTCATTGAGGATTTAAGGGAACAGATGGGGAATAGATCATGGCAATAAGTCTGATTGTTTTTGTCTTAACATTGATAAAGGTGTCTCTAAAGTGACATAGGAACGTAAAGTGACAGAGGAACGTAAATGACATGGAGAAAGAGAGAAATTATGAATGAACAAGAACGTGAACTTGACTTTATGGTAGCTGAATTAGAGCATGAGAACGCTCTTATGAGAGCTAGAAATACCCGTCTTGAGGCTGAGGTGACTGTCTTAACTGAGATGGTGCGTGTACTGTCTGACAGGGTGGCTGAGATGGAGGCTAAACATGATTGAAGATGATGATTACGAAGACCCTTGCGAGGAACTAGATCCAGATGAGTACGATGACACTTGTACATGGTGCAATGGATGCGGTGAAGGTGACTACGATGGGGCAACATGCCGCAGGTGTCACGGGACAGGTGTAGAACCTAGGGATGACGACTATGATGACATCTAATGCGCTCAAGGTTGCCTCTAAATTCCTACGTCATGGCCCATGTGAGGTTTGTGGCTCAAGTGACGCTAATAGCTTCTATGACGATGGGCATACGTACTGTCATAGCTGTCAAACGTACACATCCGGCGAACATGTATACAATTCATCGTTTTCTATACATGAGCCTACACCAATAAAGACAAAGGTATTCCAGATGAAAACAGTAGGGGAAGCTAAGGCCATTGTGGACAGAGGTATCTCACGGGAGACATGTGAGTACTTCGGTGTTACACAAGCTGACAATAAACACTACTACCCTTACTTTGATGAAACTGGACTTAAAGTAGCACAAAAGGTTCGATCTGTAGCTAACAAACAATTTTCCATTGAAGGGAATTTCACCAATGCTACACTCTTTGGTCAGAATCTATTCCAAAAGAACGGGAAGTACATCACCATTGTTGAAGGTGAGCTAGATGCTCTTGCAAGCTATCAGATGACAGGCAGCAAATGGCCTACTGTGAGCATCCGTAACGGGGCTTCAGCGGCTCTTAAAGACTGTAAGGCACAGTATGAGTACTTAGATAGCTTCGAGGCCATTGTGATCTGTTTTGATGGTGATGAGGTGGGTCAGAAGGCAGCTAAGGAAGTTGCTGAATTGTTCGGAAACAAGGTTAAGATAGTTAAACATTTAAAGGAGTGCAAAGATGCCTGTGATTACCTCATTAACGGACGAGGAGCTGAATACGTTAACCAGTGGTGGAGAGCTGAGAGTTACGTACCCGATGGGATCGTCCAAGCCTCAACACTTTGGGACAGCGTATCTACACCTGAACCAGTCGCAGAAGCCTTTTACCCCTTCAAAGGACTCAACGATCTCTTGTATGGTTTGCGATCAGCGGAACTCATCACAGTCACGGCTGGAAGTGGTCTTGGTAAGTCCCAGTTTCTCCGTGAAATCCTCTATCGAATACTCGAAACTACAAAGTGGAATGTTGGCGGAATGTTCTTGGAGGAGTCAGTGCGTAAAACCGCAAGGTCAATTATGTCCTTACACGCAAACAAAAAACTTCATCTGCCAGACACCCCTGTTACAGAACGTGAATTGAAGGAGGCCTTCGATGCAACTCTGGGTACTAACCGTGTTTTTCTCTTTGATCACTTTGGTTCTTTGGCTATTGATAACGTCCTTAATAGAATCAGGTACATGGCACGAGCTTGTGACTGCCGTGTTATTTTCCTTGACCATATTAGCCTCGTTGTCTCTGGTATGGATGGGAATGATGAGCGCAAGTCTATTGACGTCTTGATGACCCGTCTACGCACACTCGTACAAGAGACAGGTATTACCTTGATCTGTGTGTCACACTTGAAACGTCCTAGCACATCAAACAAAGGACATGAGGATGGTGAATCTGTATCTCTGTCTCAACTGCGAGGCTCAGGTGCTATCGCTCAACTGTCCGATGCAGTGATTACCTTGGAGCGTAACGCCATGAGTCCTGATCCGAGTATTCGTAACCTCACTAAAGTTGCTGTCGCAAAGAACAGGTACAACGGTTTAAGTGGCCCTGCTTGTAATTTGATGTATGATATGCAGACAGGCAGGATGGTTGAAGTTACCTTGGAGGCTTTATGATTGAAATGATTATCGTAGGGACTATTGGCATCGGCTACGCTGTTGTAGGTACGCTACAGTGGCTCAAGGGTGACATGGGTGCTGGTATCATGTGGATAGGTTACTCATTTGCCCAGATCGGGCTGTTCTTGAATCTCAAATGAAACGTATTGCTCTCGACATTGAAACAAATATGGCGCACGATGTGATACATCTGTGTGTTACTCAAGACATTGACACAGGGGAAGTGAAAGTATGGAAAGCTCCAACAGGCCTTTGGGACTACTTAAAGGACGCTACGTTGATCGCAGCCCAAAACGGGATCGGATTCGATTTCCCAATTCTGAACAAGCTATGGAAGACGAAGATTGGATTGAAACAAGCGTACGATACGTTGATAGTGTCAAGGCTGCTAGAGCCAACGAGGGACGGAGGCCACAGCCTAGACGCATGGGGAAAGTCCCTAGGTGTGAAGAAGCTGGACTACAAGGCAACGTGGCAGTGGATGGTGAATCGTGAAGAGGCATATTCTGGTGAGTGTTTTGATGCGCCCGTTGATGTTCTTCTTGAGCATTATTGCGTACGTGATGTTAGCGTTCTACGGACTCTATTTACTCACTTGGAAGCTGTTGTTGTGGATAAGTGTTTCTCTCAGGAGAGCATTGAACTCGAACACCAAGTAGCAGCTATCATCAATAAGCAAGAGAAGAATGGATTCAAATTAGACACCATTCACGCTACTTGTCTACTGGCTGAGCTGAAGGGTAAGATGAGCGTTATCAATGACAGGATGCAGGAAGAGTATCCTCCATACGAGGTAGAGCGTATCTCTGAGAAGACAGGGAAGGTACTGAAGCCTGAGCTTGTTGTGTTCAATCCTGCCTCTAGACAACAGATAGCTGAGAAGCTCATCGGCCTAGGATGGAAGCCTAAGAAGTTCACTGAGCCTACTAGCAGTCATCCTGACGGACAGGCTATTGTCGATGAGAGTACCTTGATGGGATTGAAGTACCCTCTAGCTCAGTTCGTAGCTGAGTACATGATGCTAGGTAAGCGCATAGCTCAGATTGAATCGTGGTTAGAGGTCGTAGGCAACGATGGTAGGGTACACGGGAGAGTCATCACCAACGGGGCTGTAACAGGCCGTATGACTCACATGAAGCCCAACATGGCACAGATCCCTAACTCTGGTTCACCTTACGGCCCTGAATGTCGTCAGTGCTGGACTGTTGAGGAAGGTAACGTCCTAGTAGGATGTGATGCAAGTGGTCTAGAGCTACGTATGTTGGCTCATTACATGAAGGATGAGAAGTATGTCAAGACAGTCACCGAGGGATCGTCTAAAGATGGGACGGATGTCCACACGGTTAATCAAAAAGCAGCTGGCTTACAAACACGCGACCAAGCGAAGACGTTCATCTATGCGTTCTTGTACGGTGCAGGGCCAGCGAAGATTGGCTCGATTGTCGGTGGTAGTAGTACCGCTGGAAAAGCACTCATTGATTCCTTTCTTAAAGGGACTCCCTCGCTCCAGCGTCTACGTGATAAGGTATCCACATATGCGTCCGAGGGCTATGTACCCGGGCTTGATGGTCGTAAGATATGGGTTCGTAGTGAACATGCGGCACTCAATAGCTTACTACAGGGCGCTGGCGCGATTGTCATGAAGAAAGCTCTTGTGATCTTTAATGATAGAATCAAGGCTAACGCTTGGGATGTAAAGCTCGTTGCCAATGTCCATGATGAGATACAATTAGAATGCTCACCCGACATTGCTGATGAAGTTGGTAAAGCTTGTGTACAATCCATCAGAGATGCTGGTGTAGCCTTTAAGCTACGCTGTCCTCTCGATGGGGAATACAAAGTGGGAAGGAACTGGCGTGAAACGCACTAATGTTATCGAAGCTGCGACACAGGTTGTAGCAGGTACAGTTCTTATCTTCTTGTCAAACCTTTTGGTTTTCCCTCTGTTGGGCATCGAAGCTACCTTCAATGCTAATGCTGCATTGGTAGCTGTGAACACAGTTGTAGCTTTTGTCAAGTCTTACGCTGTAAGATCCTTTTTTAGAAAGTTAGAGCAACATGACACAAATTGAAATGTTTAAACCAGTTACTCATATTGTCTGCTATTCAGGAGGCCATAGTAGTGCTGTGGTTGCTCTTAACGTAGTTGAGCGTTACGGTAAAGACAATGTAATCTTGTTGAACCATGACCTAAGCTCGTTTGTTGAGCATCAGGACATTAAGCGCTTTAAGAACGAGGTAGCTGACTACTTGGGAATACCTATCACCTACGCTAATCATCCTAAGTGGGACACAATGGATCAGTTTGATGTGAGCGTTAACACCAAGTCCTTTAAAGGGGCTACAGGTATGGCGATCTGTACATCGTTGCTGAAGACCAAACCATTCAATGATTATCTCAAGGCTAACTTTGCAGATAAGAACTGTGTGATCTACTACGGCTTTGACAAGGACGAGATGCATCGTGTCCAACGTAGAGCTTCTATCTTGGCGGGACAGGGTTACAAGTCGGACTACCCTCTAGCTCTTTGGCCTGAACTGAAGTACACCACGACCAAGGAAGTAGGCATTGAACGTCCATTGGCTTACACTAGCTTCAAACATGCGAACTGTACAGGTTGTTTGAAAGCAGGTAAACAGCATTGGTATATTGTCTATTGTACCCGTCCTGATATTTGGGAGAAGGCTAAATCAGCTGAGGAAAAGATTGGCTATTCAATCATGCGTAACGACTATCTTGAGGAACTTGAGGTACAATTTGCTAAAATGAAAGCTGCTGGTATTGAAGCAAGTGAGCACGAGGATGCTAGGACTTTCTTTGCCCGTGTACGGCGTATCATTGAAACCTACGAAGATGAGAACGTAGATAAACCATGTGAATGCACTTTTTAAACTGAAAGGAAACTTACTATGAACTTAAACCTCGAACCAAATGAAGTACAATTCATTCTTCAAGTACTTGGAGAGCTGCCAACTAAGACAGGCGCTTTCGTGCTCTTGAAGAAGATTGACGAGCAAGCAGTTGCTCAACAGCCCACCACGCAAGTGGAAACCCCTCAGGCTACGGCCTAACTAAGTAATAGGAAACTAGATATGTCAGATTTGAAACCAGTGAAGATCTCAGGTGAATTGTTTTGGTCAAAGTGGATGGCTGAATTCAACAAAGCATTTAACACAGACAATGATCGCTACGAATGCACCATCGGTAATATCAGCGATGACGATGCAGCTAAGCTCACAGGCTTGGGCATCAAAGTCAAGCACAAGGATGCTATGGGTAACTTCATTGTCGCTAAGAGCAAGTACTTGTTCAAGCCCACAGACGATACACTCAAAGAAGTGCCTATCGAGGCCTTGGGTAATGGCTCTAAGTGTGTAGCTATTGTGGGTTCATACACTCACCGCATGTCTTCTAAGCATGGTAATGCGCCATCGCTCAAAACAATCATGGTCACTGAAGTGAAGACTTACGTACCAACGGATGTGTCTGAAGAAGCAACTACTGCGGACGATGACGCACTCTAAAGAGGAACGTCCTAGATTGGCTATCATCGACGCCGACATTATCTGTTACCGAGTAGGTTTCGCTAGTGATGACGTTGATGAAGCTGTCTGTTTAGGCCGTGTGACTGCCTTGGTCAATGAGATCGTTTACCAGAATCTCCAATGTGATGACTACAAAGCGTACATCACTGGACGAGGTAACTATCGAGATGCCATAGCAGTCACAGAGCCTTACAAAGGGAACAGGAAGGACGCTAAGAGGCCAATTCATTACGATGCTATCCGTACCCATCTCCAGCGCCTTGGTGCAGAACTGGTTGAAGGACAGGAAGCAGACGATGCAGTGGCTATCGAGGCTACTAAGACAGGTGGATGGATTGTCTCCATTGATAAAGACCTAGATCAAGTTGCAGGTTGGCATTACAACTTCGTGAAGCATGAAGAGTACTACGTTACTGAGGAGCAAGGGCTTCGTAACTTCTACACACAGATGCTCACAGGGGATCGTACTGACAACATCATTGGCTTGAAAGGTATCGGGCCTAAGAAGGCAGAGAAGATTCTAATTGATTGTAAAACTGAAGGGGAAATGTATGCAGCAGTTGTTAAATCATATCTTGAAGCTGGTCTTACCGAAGAGCGTGTTACAGAAAACGGACACTTGCTGTGGTTAAGACGAGTACCAAACCAAACATTCCAAGCTCCTTCTACCTCGTTGGATGTCAGTGGATCGTCAAGTGGGTAGATGACTTGAGCGAGTATGGTAAGTGTGACTGTACTACTCAGATCATCTATCTACGAACAGGGATGAACAAGACATTCACTGAGCAGACTTTCTTTCACGAGTTAGTCCATGCTGTCATGTTCTCTATGGGGCAGACTAACCATGATGAGATCTTCGTAGATGCTTTCGGCTCTTTGTTGCACCAGTATGAACGGACTAAATTGAATGGTAACGAGAAAAGTAACAAGCAACAAACGAGCTAACGCTCTGAAGCATGGATGGCGTAGCGGCTTGGAGGAAGATGTCGCTAAGGCTCTCACTGAGGCAGGGGTTCCTTTCACCTACGAAGAGACTAAGATCAGGTACATCAAGCCAGCGAGTGAACATCAGTACACACCTGACTTTGTGCTAGATAATGGCATCATCGTGGAGACTAAGGGACGTTTCCTCATAGCAGACCGTAAGAAACACATGCTGATTAAAAGGCAACAACCACACTTGGACATAAGGTTCGTATTCTCTAATAGCAATCAAAAGCTAAACAAGGGTTCATACACAACTTATGCTCAGTGGTGTGTTAAGAACGGATTCATGTACGCAGACAAAACGATCCCCCATGATTGGATCATTGAAAGACGAAAGAAGGTATCAGATGGAAATAAACTTACGCAAGGAACATGAAGATGGTAGCGCTACTTACACATTCGACCTGAGTGACGATGAGCGTGATTCCCTTCTACGATTAGGCATCATCACTGCCTTGGAACGAGGTATTGAAGAGTCTAAGAAATATCAAGACGACATGGAGTACACAGATGAGCAATCACCAACCGCTAGTTGAGTATTTCCATAAGATCAATCAACCAACAACTGTAAAAGGATTAACAATGTTTGATAATGTAAAAGTTGCAATGCAAGCTGTTCGAGACAAGTTTACTTCTTTGTGGAAAGAGCCTATTGAGTTTGTTGACAATAAAGAGCTGCTGTTGGAAGATCAGGACTACTGGGCTTTTGAGATGGTTACTCAGCCGTGGGTTAATGAGTTCGGTGAAACTACTTCATTGAAGCACACACTGCTGCTTGAGCCTAATGACAGCACTTGGATGGAGGTCCTCGATACTATTCTAGACTCAATGGAAGAGCACTACGGATACAACATCAAGGAGCAGGTCTACTACTCAGTTGCCTTTCCGATGAATGAGATCTGTCAGTACACCAAGGAACCTATGGCTGGCTTTGGTCGCTGCTTGAATGATGAGATTCTTCAGAAGCTCTTGCTGGCTTACCCTGAGATCTACAAGACAGAAAAGGCATTTGATTGGAAGCCGCTGTAATGCGTATCCTAGTCGTGCCTGATACTCAGTGCAAACCAGATGCCCCACAAGAGCATCTTACATGGGCAGGGAAAGCAATTTGTGAGTACCGTCCTGATGTGGTGGTTCACTTGGGAGATCACTGGGACTTTCCTAGCCTCTCAAGCCATGACAAAGCAGGTAGCAAGTACTTTGAAGGTAAGCGCTACTTAGCTGACGTTGCAGCAGGGAACACAGGGATGCTCACCCTACTGAACCCTCTACATAACCTCCAGAAGGCTCAGAAAGAGAACAAACAGAAGCTGTACAAGCCTCGTATGGTGTTCTTGAAGGGTAATCATGAGCACCGCCTCACAAGGGCTGTGAACAACAATCCCATGCTTGAAGGACTGTTAACTTATGATGACCTTAACTTAAAAGACTGGGAAGTACATGAGTTCTTACACCCTGTATTTATCAATGGTGTTGGCTTTAATCACTACTGGCCTGTCGGAGCTATGGGACGTCCTGCCGCTTCCCCTGCTGCTATCATTAGCAAGTTGCACATGTCTTGTATTGCTGGTCATCAACAAGGGAAACAGATCGCATACGGTAAACGTGCTGATGGCAAACCTATCTGTGCTATTGTCGCTGGTAGCTATTATCTTCACGATGAAGACTATATGGATCAGCTAAGTAACCGTCACTGGCGAGGCTTACTGGTTATGAATGAGGTAGAAGACGGACACTTTGACGAGATGTTTTTATCAATCGAATACTTGGAGCGTAAATATGCGGCAGATTCAGCCAACAAACAAGGAGATTGAGGAGTACATGGCAGGGTTTAACATGGGTGCTCCTGTGTTACCTGACACTATCCCCTCAGCCAACTACGATGTAATAAGTAAACCAAAGCATTACATGTTGTTTGCTTGGGATGAACTGCCTACAGGCGGGGAAGGTATTGAAGTACGCGATGTCATTGCTAAGTTAGTACAAAAGCTGTACATACACTCAGGCTCTATGTTTGAAGATAAAGACAATCCTTTGTTTGAATCAGATTATGTACAACTTATGCAGTACTTAATGCGCTTCATGGACAAGAATGGTGTAGAAGACCTCAAAAAAGCTCGTTGGTATCTTGACAAGATGATTGAATCTTACTAAAATACCTGCCCACTTAAGAAAACACACAACATGAAAGATGCTGTAACACCTTTTTGGGACAATGTGAGGGCTAAATGGCCTAATCCTGTCCCTCCCTTGACTGGTATGACTTTGCATGATCAGCTTCAGTTGATGCAAGCAATTAATTCCATTCTTTATCTACTCTCTAAATACGAAACAAACAAACAACAATGACAACAACAATGACCCCGTACCAAACTTACATTGCGAAGAGCCGATACAGCCGATACCTAGACGCTAAAGGTCGTCGTGAACACTGGAATGAGACAACAGCTCGTTACTTCGACTTCATGGAAAGTCACCTAAGTGACAAGCATAACTACACTATGACACCTGAGATGCGTAGCCGTCTTGAGACTGCTGTGTTGAACTTGGATGTGATGCCCTCAATGCGCTCAATCATGACCTCAGGTGAGGCTCTAGAGCGTCAGAACGTAGCAGGTTACAACTGTTCATACCTACCCATTGATGACCCTAAGGCCTTCGATGAGGCTATGTACATTCTCCTGTGCGGTACAGGTGTAGGTTTCTCTGTGGAGCAGAAGTATGTCAACCGTTTACCTGAGATCCCTGAAAAGCTGTATGAGTCTAATACTGTGGTTCACGTTAAAGACTCCAAAGAGGGATGGGCTAAGGCGCTACGACAAGTGTTGGCCTTGCTATGGGCAGGTGAAGTACCTAAGTGGGACGTTTCGGCTGTTCGGGCTGCGGGGACACGACTTAAGACGTTTGGGGGTCGTGCGAGTGGCCCTGAGCCTTTGGTCGAACTCTTCAAATACGTTGTGGGTAAATTCAAAGGTGCTCAAGGACGTAAGCTCTTTTCAATCGAAGCGCATGACATCCTGTGTAAGATCGGGGAAGTCGTTGTGGTTGGAGGTGTTCGTCGTTCCGCTATGATTAGCTTGTCTGACCTTGGTGATGATCGTATGGCTAAGGCCAAAGCAGGAGCATGGTGGGACGGTAACGGTCAACGAGCCTTGGCTAATAACTCAGCAGTGTACGATGTCAAGCCTGACGTAGGCCAGTTTATGCGTGAATGGAGCAACATTTATGAGAGTCACTCAGGTGAGCGTGGAATTTTTAACCGTTATGCTTCAGAGATTCAAGCGTCTAAGAATGGTCGCCGTGTACTCAATAAAGAGTGGGGCACTAACCCTTGTTCTGAAATCATTCTCCGCCCTTACCAGTTTTGCAACCTCAGCTCAGTTATTGTTCGTGCGGGGGATACACTGGAGTCTCTTAAAGAAAAAGTCGCTATTGCGACAATCTTGGGAACCTTCCAATCGACCTTGACTAACTTCCCGTACTTGCGTAAGGTGTGGCAGACTAACACTGAGGAAGAGCGTTTGTTGGGTGTCTCCATGACTGGTATCCTAGACAATACCTTGCTCAATGACGCCTACGATAAGGAACTACCTGCACGTTTAGAGGAGCTAAAGAATGTCGCTGTGGATACTAATAAGCATCTTGCTGCTGAACTTGGGATCAATGTGTCTGCTGCAATCACCTGTGTTAAGCCTGAAGGCACTGTTAGCCAACTCACTGGTACTGCTAGCGGCATTCATCCTCAACATAGTGCTTATTTCATTCGTCGTGTACGCTCTGATGCCAAGGATCCAATCACTGCTTTCTTGAAGGATGCTGGTTTCCCTTGGGAGCCTTGTGTCATGAAGCCTGAGTCAACAACTATCTTCTCGTTCCCGATGAAGACACCAGAAGGTGCTCGTCTACGTGAGGACTTGTCAGCTATTGAGCACTTGGATCTGTGGTTGACATTCCAACGTCACTGGTGTGAGCACAAGCCTTCAGTGACTATCTCAGTCAATGAGAATGAGTGGCCTAAGGTAGGGGCTTGGACATGGGAGAACTTCGATGAGATCACTGGCGTATCTTATTTACCGATGGACGGTGGAACTTATCGACAAGCTCCCTACGAGTCCATTGACGCAAGTACGTATACTGAACTTCTTGCTAAGATGCCGTCTGAGATTGATTGGGAAATGATGACTGAGAAGACTGATAACGTGGAAGGCGCTCAAATGCTTGCCTGTGTTGCTGGTATCTGTGAAATCTAACTAAGGAATGATATGATATTTGACTGTAGCTTCTCAGGTGGGTTAGTCTTCGGTCTAGTCCACACTAACGAGGCAATCATGGAGAGCGAGAATGGACAGTATCAATTCTGTACTGCTGTTATCATTCACTTAGGTTTCTTCAATATAGCAATCTTATTTGAGTAAAGATTACGGACAACAAAAAGCCTCTAATGCTCTCAAAAGGAACATTAGAGGCTTTATTGTATCTATTATCAAGCAGCTTTGTATTCAGCTTCCGTTAGGATACCTGCTTTGTACTTACCTTCAGGTTTGAAGATAGTCAGCTCTTGTTGTCTCATCTCAGGAGCGAAGCTAATGTGCATCCAACGACCAAACTCATGGATGATCTGATCGAACTTGATACCAGCCTTCTTGACTTCTTGACACAGTTGGTAAGGAGTCAGCTTAGAGCTAGAGACATCAATGGCCCAACCATCCATGTGAGAGCTAACCTTAGAGCCTCCAACAGCCACGTTAACAGCTGGTAGACGTAACCAAGAGTTAATGTTCAGAGGGCCTGTAATGGCTCTCAGTTGCTCTAGCTTCTGTGCAGCTACCTTCATGTTCTCAAGCTGGACAGTAGAGGGTTGATTGTCGATACCTTGACGGATAGCTGTGTCGCTATGTGTTGCCTCTTCTAGGCTAAAGTGTTCACTCAGCTGCATCAGTTTTCTCCTCATCGCTACCGTTCATCTTGATAGCAGCTAACCAACCAATGAAGCCACCAACAATCGTGGAGAATGCAGGGGCAATGATTGGGAAGATGTCCTTGTTGTCTACAACGCTGTTAGGCATAAACATAGCACCTAACAATGTAACAGTCATGGCGATCATCACAAAGGATAGAGTCCTAGCGATCATCTTAGCAATTTCAAATATCACTTGTTCTTTCATTTCTTTCCTACCTTATCAGCTATTTTTTCCATAGTCCTGCCACCGAAGTAGAAGGACATGACGAGCATTCCCCACTGACCTAAAAGCTCAACGTAAGCGCCCCGTGTCTCAAGATCAAACATGGAGCAGATAGCGAAGCCACTGTAGGCCACTAAGAGGAATACGAGTACCATAGGACGGATGTTCTTAGACAACCAAGAGTCAGAACCCATGTCAGCCTTCAGGCGATCTGTTAGGTTATTCTGCTCCACCTTGTAGAATTCAAGTTCTAGTTCCTGAAGCTTCTGAGCAGCTTGAGGATCCCCTGCGATAGCTTTAGCGACAGCTTCTACGCTATCTGAGACACCGAACTTAGAAGCCAATGCAGACACAGCAGCCCCGCCTAGTGGCCCCATCACAGCAGTAGCTAGGCCGGGAGCTACGTTCTTTAGAAGACCTGAGAGAATATCATTCATTTTAGTTTACACGCCGCTACAGCGTCCTTTACGATAATATAGAGATACAACTCAAAAGGTAAGATAATAAAGAATAGAAGGGTAAGCAATATCAGGAAGCTTATGTAGAGTGTCTCGCTAGAACTATTGCTATTATTAACGCCCATATTTCCACCACTATTATAGCCATTACGATTACCCAAGCTATTCGTTGTCTTACTTTGGAAAGGAGATTGTTTTTGCGTTGCCATTCCTCTTTCCTACGTTTAACTGTCAATAGATGTGTTACTTCTTGTTTCTCCTGCACTATCCCGTACATTTCAATTACATCACTGTAGAGTGACCCAAGCTCAGCAGGGCTTTGATAGACCATAGTCTCTCTCAACTGCTTCTGAGCCTTCTCCATCTCCTTCTTAGCTACCACTAGATCTAAGGACACTTCTAGTAGCTCATCAGGCTCAATGAACTGTGTGTCTATCCTTAATTGCTGTTCAGCTATCTTCTTATCTATCGCTATAAGAGCCTTAAAGAAGACCTTCAAGTTCTTAATGATGTCAGCCTTGATGTCCTGTTCACTGTGTTGTACAGCAGGGGCTTTCTTAGTAGGTGTAGCCTTAGGAGTAACTGTAGCTTCCTTCACTACAGGAGGTGGAGGCTCAGGAGAGGGGAAGATCTTGTTCTTAATGAACTGCCATAGACCTACTACCTCTTCAACGTGCTCCTTAGCTTCATCGAAGGTTTCTTTAGCCTTTAGTACTACACCTTTGTATTCTTTGTACAGCTCACATCCCTGCTGGATAGCCTCAACAGCCTTGAGAGCACCAGCAAGGAGGATTAGAGGCATTTATTGACCCGGAGCCATGTCCCAATTAATAGTAGTAGGCGTTTGAGGGGATTGTTGCTGCCCCTGCCCTTTTTGCCCACCATGAAACCAAGCATCTGAAGCAGTTAAATACTCGCTATCAATAATGCCTGATTTGTTCATCATATCGGCAATCTTAGCCGAAGCAGCACCAGCAAACTTAGGACTCTTTTGAGCTTTAGATACCATAGCAAGAGCATCCATACCTTCTTTACTTGTCAAAGCACGAGAAACCATCTTAGGGGCAAGATACAACACACCAGCAGACAACGCAGAATTTGTAACGTCTAACTTATCGGTAATATCTTTAGGCAATAGAAAATACGCTCCAGCACCTAAAGCAGCCGTCTCTGCCGCGCCAATAGCTGTTGTAATTCCTCTTGTACGTAAAGCTGAACTACCTTGAAAAGTTTCAGTACCAAAGTTAGCAGCATTAGCTAGCTCTTCAACTGCTTTACGTTGCTGTGGATTACTGAACAAGTAATTAAACGGTTCTTTAAAGGTTGGGTCGTTTAACTTTTTACCAAAAGCAGCTACATCGTCTGGAGTAGCAAGCATTTTATTTAAATACCCATAACGTAACTCATCAATCAAGCCTTTGGATTGCTCTTTAGGCAAATACTTCTGCATCTGTGTGATAGCTCCAAAAGTCTCTCGAATACGTTCAGGACGATCAGTATTAAACAAATACTCACCCACAGCAGACGGCTCAGCTTTTAAGGCTGAAGCAACTGTTCCGCTGTAAAAACCTTTCATTGCGTCTCCATACCCTTTTTGAGCATTGAAATAATCTCTAAGAAGCGTATTATTAGCTGTGTTAGCAGGTGTTTTACCAATGGTCGCCAAGAACTGATCTAAGTTTTTAGCGTAATTCAGAACTTCACCAGAACGCAAACCAGCTGGTGAGTCAATTCCCCCATACATACCTAATTTACGAGCAAGCGCTTTATCTTCTTCGTTTCCAAAAGTAGCAACCATGATGGAATCCATGCTCTTTTGAATATTAGAAGCTTGTTTACTATATTCAGCTTCTTTTGCTGTTGTAGGCGAACCTTCTTTTCTCAAATCACGAGCACCCGCCATTAAATCGCTTCGTACGCCATGAGCAACAGACAAAGGAACTGAGTCGTCTTGTTCTATTATTTGACGTAACACCGCTGCACGATCTTCACCTGACCCTGCAAACTTACGTTTAGCCAGTTTAGCAAGTTCTTGTTGAGCTTGATCTTTAATTGGACGAAGGTCAACAAATAGGCCGTCACCTTCTTTTTCAATTCGCTCATACACTGGTTTAAACTGCTCTTTCATTGACTGTTCAGCAGTCTTTAAAGCTGTTTGGAAACGGTCTCCAACAGCCATTTGTGTTGGATCGCCTTGTTTTAAAGCCATTTGAAAAGAATCGGAAGTGTCCAATGTCCCCATGACTTGTTTAGAACCAGCCTCAATAGCTTTTCGTACATCCGCTTGTTGTTTAGAAAATGCTTCTGCGCCTGATGAATACTTTAAAGCTCCTTCAATAGCTTGTGTCCCTACATCTCCTGTAAGTTGACCTTTAGTCAAAGTAGCGTTATTAGATGACAACCACTCTTGAGCTGCTCTACGTGCTTGCTGTTCTTCAGGGAGAATAGAAGATAACCCACCTTCAGGTTTTAAAGCACTTTTAGCAACTTTAAATGTCTTACCTAAAGCTGAAAATACAAGGTTACCCCCGACATCAAAAGCAGCGTTTTCAAGTGTATTCGAGATTAGTTTACGTCCTGTTTCAGAACTTAAGATGTCTTGCCCAAGGGCGGCTTGCTCTCCCACCGTTCCAACTGCAGTTCCTGCTGTCGATCCAGCAAGCGATGGGACAAATGGACGAATTGCTGCGGGGGCTTTTGACGTTAAAGCCATGATTGGTCGTAAGATGGCTGCTTCAGGAGCTATAAAAGGGGCAAGTCCCCCTAACAGTCCTAAAGCGCCGGGAAGGTTTGTAGCTTGTTCTACAGGCAAAGGAGACAAAGCCCCTGCCAAAGACATACGTGCTTTATTTAATTCTCTTTCCTTATTTACAACATCTTCTCTTGAAGGGCCTTGTGTCATTGAAGGCGCTTCATCCCAGTTAATTCCTGTAGCCATATTAATCCTTAATCAAGTTTCAGTTCTTCTTGAATCTTTTTAGCTTCTGCACGTTCAGCAACGGTGATTTTACCACTGTTATATTTCTCAGTTAGCGCTTCGTAACGTGTTAACTTTCCAAAGTTCTTACCTTCAGCCAAGTTAGGATTAAAAGATGTTCGTGCGGTATCGGACAAAGCAGCACCTTGCTCATACGTAATATTCTTAGCTTTCAACTCAATACGCATCTTGTTGATTAAACGAAGAATAGTTGGAAGTTCTTGAGAGATGTTGGGCTTACTCTTTAACAATTCACCAAGTTCTTTATTAGATTGACTGCCGGGAAAGACTTTAGCAATCTGTTGAACTAAAGTCGAAGACAAAGCATTAGAGATTTCAGTATCAGAAGCTTTTGAACTGATCGGCACACCAAAAGCGCCCATAGCCTTAGACAACGCTAGTTTAGCATCTGCCGTGGCTCCTGTATAACCTGATTTAGCAGTTTGTTCAAACGTATCTAAAGAAGCTAGTGTTTGAGTACTCGCTTTGTACGCATCTCCCGCAGCTGCCCACGATTTAGCAGCTTCTTCACGATCCTTAGATAAGTATACTTTTTCAAGTGCGGAGCCAAGGTCAATACGTTGTACCGATGCTGTTGCAGCTGCTTTACTTACCTGACGTTTTTGTAGCAACTCGTTAACTTTACCTACTTCTTCAGGTGTATAGTCATTAAAAGATTTACCAGCTTTTAGACCGCTTTCTTTGGCGATTGCCAACCACTCAGCAGAGGGTTTAGCGGATAAATCAATAGCTTCTAAGTCTGAAGGATTACGCGATCTGTCAAATTTAGCAAGACTTTCGGGAGTATATTTACCCGCAATAATTGCCTTACCTGTAATTCCTTCAGAAGACGTTTTAGCTAGTTGTTCATTTGCTGCGCGAGCATCTGCGGCTAACTTAGCAGCTTGAGCAGGAGCTACATTCTGAAGTTGCATTGCTGCTTCCATCATGGAACGAGGATCGTTAAAATTAACCTGCTTCATGACGTTATTAATAGCAGTTATTTGTTGCATCTGAGGATCTTGAGCGCCCATGAGACCGCCTAAAGCATTACCTGCGCGTTGAAAGCCCCCACGGATGTCTGCCTGAGCGCGTTGCTCAGGAGTCAGTTGAGCCATTTGATAAGCTTGCTGATTTGCTAGTTGATCTTGTTGTTGTTGGTATTGTTCAGGAGTGGTAAACAACCCTGCAAACATTGAATCTGTAGCCATATTATTTACTCTCCCATCCAAGTTTCATTAGCGCCTAAAACACCATCAAAAGGGTTTCCATTAGCGTAAATTTTAGCTAAGTTATTGTAATCAATGTTTGATACATCTAAACCTGTACCTACGTTTGAGCCGCCTAAGCTAGCTAAGTACTGAGCTAAAGCAGAACCAACACCTGTATTACCTACTGCGTTTCCTAGGGCTTTACCAAACAAGGAACTACCTCCCAATCCAGCAGCGGCTGTAGCGTAAGGATTATATTGACCCGCTTTCAAAGCAGCATCAGCAGCAGACATATTAGCTGCCAAGCCCAAACGTCCTGCGTTAGCCCCTGAAGCTGAAGACAGTTTAGCCAAGTCAGTAGACATAGTAAATGGCTGTTGACCAAGAGATTCCACGCCTGTAGCAGTCTTCAAGCCAGCGTTGAATGGGTCGTAAGCACTTGTGAGCAAGCCTTGACCGAACTGAGTCTGTGCTCTGCCTTGCGCTTGAGCCTGAGCAGCCAACTGGAGGTCTTGCATCGCACGAGCATTAGCCAAAGCTTGTTGTTCAGGGTTAGCCATGCCTAAGTTACCACCTTGGGCAACTGAGACACCTGTGCGACCTGTCTGCTGGAGCTGGTTAGCCAATCGAGCTGACTCGACATCACGGCTAGGCTGTAACAGAGCTTGTTGGCTAGTCATGTACTGCTGTGCAGCAGCCTCAGGAGATTGAGCGAGATAACCACGACCTAAGTTCTGCAAGTTAGTCGCATCTGTCAAGGATTGACGGTTACTGCCCATGATCTGATCTTGGTACGCTTGCAGCTGAGGAGACAACTGATAACCAGCACTTGTGAGTTGACCTGTAGTAGGGTCAATTTGGAAGTTAGATGTACCAAAGGTAGTTGTAGTACCTACAGGACGGAACTGCGACTGCTGCGAAGCTAGAGAACCCGCTTGACGAAGAGCTTCTGCTTGAGCCTGAGAAGCGGCTGTATTAGTGCTCCCTTGCATCAAACCGCCAACGCCTGTAAGAGCACTTCCAAAAAGGCTCCCTAAAAGATTGTTACTGTCTTGTGTAGTGGTTGCCATATTTCCTGTCCCTTGTGATCCTGTGGATGGTGATCCTGTAAAAAGCGATTTAAGATAGTTGCTGAGTAATCCTGTGGCTGCTGAGCCTACTAAGTTTGGGTTTGAGCTTGGAGTCTCAGCTGCTGCGCCAATAGAGCCTAAGGTAGCGCCTTCACCCTGAGGGATATTGATACCGCTAGGATTAAAGCCTCCACCTACGTCACTGTTGTCAGGGCCATAGACACCACCAACAGCGTAAGGATCAGCGGCAGGTGCTTTAACGGCATTCATCAAGCCACCAGCAGCGGCATTAGCACCAGTGTTGATAGCTGAGTTAGTTAAGGCAGTACTTAAGTCCTGTCCTGAGAGAAGACCTGAGGCTGTACCACCGGCTAGTTGACCAGCTACTTGACTTCCTGTAGCCCCACCTACTCCGCTAGCGACTTGTCCACCAGCGTACGACAAAGCAGCGCCCTTAGCAATATCTTCAGGGCTTTTACCTTGTGCTAAACCTAAAGCAGCAGTGCCTAAAGGCCCGCCGAAGTAAGAAGCGCCAATATTGAGTGCTGTTCCAAAAACAGGATTAGCCATTATGTTAGCAAAATCTGCCTTTAAACCAGAATTACTATCAAAGGCGGCTTTCTTTGCTTGTTGTTGCGCTAAATCAGCTAAGCCCGCTTGTGTGGAACCTGAAACAATATTGCTGATAACATCGGGGGAAACATTGTTTGATTTTAGATAGTCTTGTTGAGCCTGAAGCGTGGGATTAATAGCGCCAGCGCTTGTTGGTGATGCCCAATTAGTGTAAAAGCTATCTTTGACATTTTTAGCAAGCTCTTGAGCAACAAACTGAACAGGGTTTGCAAAAGCGTTGGTAATGACAGCTTTAACGTCTTGCGGAGTACCCAAAGATGCCAAAGCAACCTTGTCAAAAAGACCGGGAATAGCCTTTAACTGTTCAGCTGTGACACCGTAATCTGACTTCTTTAATAAGTTATTTACAAAGTCATCAGTGGCTGCGTAAGTTTCTGCCATATACGGTCTTACATTGTGCCGTTAGAGATCACATTACCAATGACAGTCAGATTACCTGAGCCATCAATCTTAGCTACGCTAGTGCCGCTAGACTGAATGTACAAGACACCAGCAGTCTCTACGAAACCGAAGTTAGTGAAGTCACCATCAGCCTTAGATGCGATAGCTGTGGCAATATTGTCAAACTCAGTGTTGATCTCAGTACCACGTACAATCTTGGCTGAGTTACCGTGTGATAAGCTATCTTTAGCTGCGAAGTTAACGCTTTTTGTGTAATTACTCATGATGATAAAATCTTTCCGTTCTTAGCTAGAATCTCTACCTTTTGAATGCTCAAAGGTGAACCGTTAATGTAAGCTTCAAAGCCTGTCTGTACTACCTTACCTGCTCCTGTAGGATAAGCTTTCAAGACTGAAAGAGCCTGACCACTAGAGTAATCGAATCCGTAATTATATTCGCTCTCACCGTAGTAAGCAATAGTATTAGTGGGAATAGTTACGTTTTGAGTGTAGAAGTTACCTGTAAAGTCGTAAGCCCACTTCATTGTGAGCGCTTGACCGTTACCACCGATAACAGTTACCAAGATAGACTTTAAGATTGAGGTAACAGAAGGAGCACCGAAGTCAGTATGGTTAGTGTGATACTGCATCTGGTAAGTAGAAGCATTGTCTAAGTAACCAGTGTAAGATCCGACATAACCCGCCTTACCTAACAATAGAGTGCCATCTTGTTTAGCACAGAAACTGCTAGGCTCAATAGAGTCCCATACTGTTACCCTTGCTGCACCATCTTGCAACTGAGCTTTAGTGTCAAAACAATATACCTGCTTAGCGTAAGGCAAAGACAGTAAGTAAAAAGCATCAAGTGGAGAATGAACAGCTTTGATGTCAGCTAATGTCTCAGCAGTTAAGTAAGCCAGTAAGTCATTACGGACATTCTTGCTCAGTTCACGCAGGGGAGCTGACTTCTCTTGGATGGTACGCTGTAGGCTACGGACACCGGTTTGAGACAAGAAGATGATGTCTGAGTCAGTGTTAGCGATACTGTCCCTAGCGATACAGCCAATACCTGTGATAACGTCTTGAAGGACAAAACCAGTGCCTGAGGGGTCAGTAGCACCAGCGTAAATCAGGATGCTGTTTTTACCAAAGATAAACAAGAAGCCGTTATGAGCACCTAAGCCCACTACGCTATCCCCGCCTCTAGGCCATACAGTCGTAGTATCTAGAGTACCTGCTGTACCTGTGTTCCATTTATTAGGCTGCTTGGTGTTACACCACTGAATAGTGACTTTATCGCTAGCAGTCCCTACGTTCCAAAGACGACCATAAGCGGAGATAACAGCGTTAGCAAGCTGCACAGTACCAGCATAACCAGCTATCTCAGAGATACGGCGATACTGTGTTGTGGATGTTGTAGGGTTGAACTCTAAAGGATCATAGCCTTCTTGGAACAGATAAAGGCCTCCACCGAGGGAAGCCATCTGCCAGTTACTAGCTGTGATTGTAGGAGCTGTACCGCCACCACCGTAAGTCAGTTCAGTGAGCGTAGAGCCTACCAACTTAAACAACTTATTGTTACCTGCACAGATAGTGTAGCTAGTGCCGTCTACTGTAATCAGTTCACCGATAGCTTTGACGTCAGAGGTGCTCAAAGAACCTGAGGAACTGTTCACTGGTTGCCAGCCCTTACGAGCACCGATACGACCAAACTGGTCAATAACGCAGTTAGTAGCTGTTAAAGCAAAACCCGAAGCTAAGTCAAGACTACTATCCTGAGTATTTAACCCATAGAAGCCGGGAGCATTAACAGAGTAGGCTTGGATTTGTTGAGCCATTACGTTGGATACCAAGCATCGTTTTCAGGGGATCTAGCAAGCTCAAGAGCGATAGCATCGCCTAAAGATTTCTTAGCTAGGGCGTAGGCCTCTGAACTACTCAAGCCACCGTCTTCACCACGTTCGACCAAAGCTCTAGCAAAAGCCCCTAACACTATAGGCTCTTTGACTAGCTTAGTTGTGTCACCATCGTTGACCATATCATCTTCAGGAATTACGACACCAAAACGAATGTTGTAGACTGCATCAGGGATAGGCCAGAACTTAACTTGAGCATCACCGCTAGTATCTACACCACCAAAGATGTAGTTAAATGGAGTTGTTTTCTGAGGGTTTGCAGTACTGTAATACTGGACATCCAGAGTAGCATGATCCATTGGAGAAAGCGTGTACTGTCTAGTTGTGTTAATCACATCTAAGACTTTAAAACGTACACCAGCGCCTGTGATGCTGTAGTTATCGTACTGGTTAGCAATAGTCGATACTGACACAGAAGTAGTAAAGGCATCCCAATCGTAGGAGTCAGCAGCTTCACGCTTAGCGTCATTCACGAACTTACCTACGAGAGCACTCATTGTATTCTCGTTAACCGAGGTAACAGTAGGCTCACGAAGACGTATAAGAACGTCATTCACAAGCGAAAGGAAAGTAGGCAACGCCATGCTTAGTAGCCTTTCTTAGTCGGCTTCTTTTTCTTAGTCATGCCAGCTTCGGACATAGCGATAGCTACAGCTTGTTTACGGTTAGTCACAGCAGGGCCAGTCTTGGAACCAGAGTGGAGTTCACCAGCCTTGTATTCCTTCATTACTTTACCAACTTTAGCTTGCTTAGCTGTCTTAGTTTTAGGTTTCATAGTAGCCATAATTAAGTACTCGCTTTCACAGTAATAGTACCTGTAACGTAAACAGTCACGTTAGCACGGATAAAAGGAGGAGGATTGGTAATTGTGATAAGGCCATCAGCAGTCAATGCAGTGCCAATCGTTGCCCAAGTTGTATTGTCTACGCTGCCTTGAGCTGCAACAGTTGCTGAGGTAATACCTGAGACTTGAAGAAAAGCTGGTTTATTGCTATCTGTACCAGTTGAGAGCGAAGCGCCAGTAGCTGTCACAGCGTTTAAAAGAGTAGTCAATGCCATAGTGTGTAGTCCTTATTTGAGGAAGTTGAGGTGGTACTTAGCTTGGTCGTAGACACCGACAGCTTCGTCGATAATGTTGTGCAAAGCTGTATTCTCACGTGGGCAGATCTTCTCACGATTAGCTTCGATCCACTCCGTGTGCTTCTCTAAGACAGACAACAAAGTACCTTTGTACTCGTTAGCCATCAAAGGAATGTCAATCAGTGTCCCGTAGCAGCCTTGGAACTTCTGAGCGAAAGAGTCAGCCAAGGGAATGATATTCTCATAGAATTCAGCAGTTGCTGAGTGCTCAGAGAAAGAACGAGTCTTCAAATGGACACGGTGAGCTAAGTCACGAGCCAAGAAGAGAAGAGATACGTATTTACCAGCGTACAAGGTATTCATTTGAAGAACCTATCCATAAAGAATGTAATAGCACCGCCTACAAAGGAGGCAATGGTCATACCCATCCAGAAACCACCTTTAGACTTGTTAGCAAGCTCTAGAAGGCTCTTGACGTCATCACGTAGAGTATGCACATCAGATTGAAGAGCTTCCACCTGAGCTTCTAGACGACCAAACTCACGAGCTGATACATCATCCATCAATGCACCTCAGCTTCTATCTTCTTTGGGCGTCCTACCTTCTTAACTTCAGGGGCGTCCTCAACGACAACAGGGGTATCTTCTACTCGCTCGTAGTCAGGGTGACCCTTCATGGAGTCAATATCAACTTGGTGAATAAAGGTAACTGTGTTACCGCTCACGAGACATTTAAAGGTAGCTTGCATAGTGTGTATAACCGATCTACTAGATAAACCAAAAGAGATCCCTTGTGAGGATCCCCTTCAGTTTGTCTATTAGACTGGACGACCAATAATCACTTTAACAGTGGTAGAAGCCAAGTCCACAGTAGAACCAGACTCGTTTTGCAAGCGCAAGGTAACTACGTTAGCAGCACTGACATAGGCGTGGCAAACCACAGCAGCTTTGTCAACACCAAATGAGAATCCCAGAACGATGTCACCAAGGACAACACCGGGGACAGCGATAGTTTCTGTTTCACCAGCACCGTCAACTAGCGAACCAGCATCTAAGGTACAAGTAACAGACCATGTATCTGAGAACAGACCACGGAATTGATCGTTACCTTGACGGGTAACAACAGCGGTAGCAGCGGGCATTTTATTTACTCCTAATTAATAAGTTAAACGTAAAAAGACCCCCTCCGAAGAGGGGATCAGTTTAGTTCAATTAGGCTGGAACTGCCAAGGCAACGCTAGAATAGTCACGCAACTCAGCAACACCGTACAGAGTGTCAGCAGTAAACAGAGTACCGAGGTATTCTTGCTTGTACTGAGTCTGTGAACGGATGCCGACTTGTTCGACCAACACGAATGCGTCCTTGTGAGCCATCAGAGCGATACGAGCTGGCTGAGCTGTACCTGAGCCATCGTTGGCATCGTTAGGTGTATCAGCGTTGGTAGACACGTACACTTTAACGCCGTACACATCACCGATTTCACCGTTACGGATGGTGTTAGAACCACCTTGTTCACCCACGAAAGCTTGCTCAGTGAAACGAGCCAAACCCATCAAGGTGTTACGAGTCGATGGAGGAACGAGGAAGAAACGACCATCCATAGGCACATCAGAGTCATCCAAACGCTGGATAGAACGACGAATTGCAGCGTCAGTCAAAGCAGCTTGGTTGTCAGTGGTGTAGTCATAAGCGGTAGTACCGTTAGAACCGATGAAAGCACCAGCGTAACGAGCACCAGCGCCACCTTGAGCCAAACGACCCAA
>Ga0114975_10000292_pt1 | contig 37319 bp, 38 predicted proteins | sample S_130626_EF_Meta_FD_87031 | JGI IMG/M metagenome (GOLD analysis project Ga0114975, IMG submission 87031) | Freshwater microbial communities from Lake Simoncouche, Canada to study carbon cycling - S_130626_EF_MetaG | ecosystem: Environmental > Aquatic > Freshwater > Lake | place: Lake...
GTACATTTCATCACGCACTGGAATGGTGTCGTGCCCTGCGTCGTTTCCATTGGGCATTTAAACTGCGAATTGCCCGCCCCCATTATCTATTGGAGAGATAGATTGCGATTGACAGTCCAACACACATTGTGAAGAAGGCGATTCCATGGACAATCGACGACGGGAGAAGAATGTATTCAAAGAGGGCGATGACGATGAAGAAAAGGCAAATTTGAAGTACCTGAATGTTCTCCTTAGAAATCTTGCCGATCTCGAGTTTTGCGTTCATGATATCCATGTGCGGCTGCGTGGGAGGCCGTAATGGCTTCAGTGTCTCGATAGCTTCAGAGTAGACGTCGGTAAGATCATTCGACGACTTGAGCTTCTCATGTGCAGCAGCAACTTCATTCGTCTGAACGGCAGATTGCGTGGCTTGATCTGCCCGGATTCGCCCAGTCAACGTGATGAAGTCGGTGAGAAACCGTGCTTGTTCATTCGCGAACGCTGTAGACGTCGTTCCCTGTGGAATCGGTTGAAGGCGAACCGAGTATCGGTTATCAGTTGTGGACACACACCTCTCGACGCCAGACTCATTGATATACTTGAAGTCAGGGGGGCATGTGATACGGCACGTGCTCGACAGTCCCACTTCGAATCCAGAAGGACAACTCATTACTTATTCGCAACAAACGGTCTGAGCCCACTGAAGATTGTGCTAACGAACCGGGCGTCCCTGGCCCCCTGTTGGCTCTGTCCGTTACGGGCATACGGAACGTTGATCACCTTGCCGGCCTGGATAAACGGTGCGGCCGTAGCCGCCATCCGAACGAAGCGAGTGTATTCAGACGCATCAACTCCACGCATGTGACGGGCCGTAGCCCCGGGTTCATAGAAGGATTGAGAGACTGGCATTTTATTACTCAATAACAAGATAATGATTGGGTGGCTCACTGCCCTTTTGGTAGCCCTGATCACAGTCGCATCCTTATCGGTTCGCGAACATGCGAGCAATCTGTCAGCCCCACCGCCTCGTGGAGAAGGTGATACAACTGTGCCTGTCGAATACCAGACGCTGATCGATGCATACGTCCATAACTACAAGCTCTACAAGGAGAAGGGAGAAGCACCGTATAAGCAGGCGTACGAAGCTGCAGAACAGCAGATTCAAGCGTCGCTGGATATGATGCGGAATGGGATTACGCAGAATCAGTTTTTCATTCAGTCATTTCTTGACGAATACCAGGATACGAATCCTGAGCTGGAAGAGCTTCATCTGAAGTCGAAAAAACTTCAAGAGGAAGGCCCCAAGGTTGCTGATGAGCTTGCGTCGTCCACCGCAGACAAGTCACGTCCACTTGACACCACTGGGATCATGATCCGAATTGTTGTATTGTTTGTGATTACAGGTGTAACAATCGCGATCAGTGCGTTCGCATAACAAGGGCGACCAATGCGAGGCTCGCGATGAAAAAGCCTGTCCCATACAATCCTAGTTCCGAGTTGTGATTCTCCGAGGTGGTTTGGTGAATACGGCGTAAGGTCTCCATCTTATCTGTTCCGGTAAGCAATCCATTGTAATCCCGTTGAATCTCCATGATTCGACGAATCAGCTCCTGCTGCTGTTCTTCATGAGACGTCTTGGCAGAGATCTCGAGCATCTCAGATAACGTGTCTCTCATCTTCTGCTTCGCAGCTGCAATTGCAGGTAATGCAGATTGATCGTTCTTCTTTAATGCATCCGTAACAAGCTTATCATAATGTGCTTGTTGCTGCTGAAACTTCGCTTCCAACTCATCCATTATGTCTAGGCAACATTTACGTCAGCAACGCAATACCGATAATAGATGGACTTGCCCACCGTATCGCTATGACGCGTGATCTCAATAATGTCGCCAGGTACGGCACCGATGATACGGGCTTGGATATCCTGCGAATCGATGCACGGAAGCTGAAACTCCGGGTTGACAACACGGTTCTTCTCAAGTACAATCTTTGCCTCGTCGGGCTTCAGGATTCGGTGAGGAACTGACATCCTGTGTGTGGTAATATCCATCTGTAGCTCACGGAGGTGGAAGAACAGAACCTTCTGAGTTCGGATTGCGTTCAATAGGTTCTCGGACGGTGCACTGCGGGCTACGATTGTCACGCCATTCGTGTATCCATTGTCGGCTGCGAACTTGATGAATGTCAATGCATCACGCTCAAGCATCTTCTCCTTCTGACTGAAGATGACCAACATGTCACCAACTTCATAGATGTTTGCAGTGTCCTTGAAATCGGAGGTAACTGACTTTGTCTCGGTGCCAAGCTTACGACGCTCGAAGTAGATGCGAAGGGTCTTCAATGCCCTTTCTTCCTCCATTGTGTCCTTGTATTCTTCTAGACACGAAAGAGTTCGTTTTTTCTCGCCTGAGAAGAACAATGCTTCACATCATCGTTCTTCTTTTAGCAGTCGCAGTCCTCTGGGTTGTATGGAAGCTCTCGGGGGCACAGGAGAAGTTCCAGCCCGAGATGCTTGACCGCAGTCAGGATCACCGGACACAGGTTCTTGAGCACTCTTCGTATGAGCAGAGGACGAACCATATGCCCCGCAATTCCTACGTAGAGCCTGCTTCGGGAATGGCGACCCCCTTCCAGGTGAACGCATATAAAGCGTTGATGTGAGAAGAACCAATGAGTAAAAACAGAATTCCGAGGGCCCTCCGCGAACAACTGTGGTTATGCAAGGTGGGTCGACGGTTTGATACGAAATGTAAGGTTGCCTGGTGTACGAATACAATCAACGTGTTCGACTATCAATGTGGCCACAACATACCCGAAAGCAAGGGTGGTCCAACAACTCTCGATAACCTTGAACCGATTTGCTCACGATGTAATGTCAGTATGGGCAATCAATATACATTTGATGAATGGAACACCAAGTTCGCATCTCAGGTACCTTGGTGGAGACGATGGTTTAGGTAAATCGGCCCTGGGCTAATTCGACGAGATCGTGTCGTCCGGCCCTACGTGCGTTGTCCATGAAGTGAACCCGGATCGCATAATGATCCTCCACGTTTGAATGATAATTCGTAGCACAGGAGAAGTAGTCTCCGAAATAGAGAGTGAACCACTCCGGATGCTTATCATAAAGATAGGTGAATACCTGCTCCTCCGCATGACCTACCCCAACAGAAACCTGTTCAAATAAAATTGAAAACATCCCTGCATAGACACGATCAATGTAGGATTTCTCGACTGTAAATACAGTTGCAGCAATTCCACAGCAACAGGCAAGTCCGTTACGTTCCTTCATGGGGTACATCTCATCGTGAGAACGGTAGTGGATATAGCAACATGAAAACTTTGGATTCGGACGCTCAATAAGTGCAGGGACAGCCGTTGAAAACGACCGCATCACGTGACTGCCACCCATATCGACCCATGCAAGATGGGTGCCTGGGAATGCATTCTTTGCCAGTAGCATTGCCTGAATCTTGAACATACAGAGCAGGAAGTACGATGCAGTGTTGCGAGGGTCAGGGCTCGGATTCGTCTTTCTATTCTCGGTGATGATCGGCCACAGCGTCTTGTAAAAATCATAGTCAGTCAACTCCTTCTCCACAAAGACAGTTGGATGAACGCGAGATCCTTCTAGGAACGGGCGTGTTTCTGAATCACAGAAGATAACCATTGGATAGGGAAGATCGAGAGTCGGCTTCCCATTCTTTACATAGAATTCGGGTGGACGAACATTGTCTGTTGCATCAGGAAGCTTCCTCAAGTTGAAAAACATGGATACGATTGTCGTCATACCTAAACAATCTGCTTTCAGAGTAAACGTTTACGAGAACAATGCATGCGTTTTATATCAATCTCGACCACCGTACGGATCGCCGTTCAGAGGTCGAGAAGGAATTTGAAGAGAAGGGACTGACCGTTGAACGGTTTTCCGCTACACAGTATAGCCCTGGTGCAATCGGATGTAACTTATCGCACATTGGAGTGTTGACCACTGCACGTGGGCGAGGGTACGACGCAGTGATGATCTTCGAGGATGACTTTCAGTTCTTGATTTCCAAGGCGGAGTGGGATGACCTCATCGCGAAACTACCTTCTAGTTATGACGTTGTTATGATCTCTTACAACCTAGTCGCCAGTACGCCACATGATGACACGTTCCACCGCGTTCATGAGGTTCAGACGACGAGTGGGTACATTGTTCATTCAAGGTTCTACGACCGGTTGATTTCTCGATGGGAAGAAGGCACCCGACTCTTCATGGCCAATCCCACGATGGATTGGGTCTACATACTCGATCAGTATTGGAAGCCTCTCCAAGCCGATTCCGAGTGGTTCGCATATAAGGTTCGGATTGGAAAGCAGCGTCCGAGTTTCAGTGATATTGCTGGTCGTTTTGCTGAACGCGACACATAACTGTCCTTATGTACTCTTGCTGAAACATGGGGGTGAACACGCGTTTAGCCAAATACATCGCGTTTCCGGCAATCGCCCTGGCATCCTCGTCGTTGTTCGCAAGCCACTCAAGCTTCTCAGTCAAGTCGGATAAGTCATACTGAATCGGAACGTAATGAACCATAGGAATCAAATAGCTGCGAAACCAATACTCATTGTCCGGATGTGTCACCATTACGGGAACAGATCCGGATCCAAACACCCATTGATGACTCGACGCGATACATGCACCGTCGATGATTAGAATATACTTGTATCGAACTTGATCCTCGATCTTTATTCTCTCTCCAAAGTGTTCCTTTGGAAGCACTGCGTCATTCTCTGGCCATCCACCGTATACAAACCGGACATCTGCGTTTGGGTGAGAGACCAGCCGATCGATTGCCTTTGCCCGAATTGACGGGCGATCGAATCCACTTGATCCTCCACGCCAAGCCAGCTTGGGAATGCGATCCTCCCACGCAACGTCAGGAAACGTAGGCAGACCATTTGCAAACGTATCGTCATCGAGGGGTAGAAGAACAACAGGTCGAGTCACCTGTCGTGTGCAAAGCGTGCAAATCACCGGGCGAGTGCCAGGAACAGCTGATGTCACAATCTCCGAAAGCTTTCGTTCGGGAGTAACGCCATTTGTTGTTCGTCCCAGAGAAGCAATCATTCGATCATATTCCTGATCTCCCATGATCCCATCTGATAAGAAGAAGAGGGCTGATATGTTGTTCTCTTTTGCACACTTGTCTACGAACTTGCAGATTGCATTATCACGCTTACAGCTGCTATACTGTCCATCCCATGGGGCCCGCAGATCCGATGGAACGTATACAACACCCGAACGAGGTACGCGAATGATGGAATCATCATGATTTGCAGAGAACCATGTCGGAGACCATCCGCACGATTCTAAATAAGCCCATACGTTCACTTCCCAGGTCAGAACGGGGAGACGAGGGAACTTCCGCTTGTAGAGATCATAGAAGTCGAGAAGAGACTGTTTATCGCCTAAGAAGAATCCACCGCAGAAACGCCAGTTCACCGCTGAGAATCCATAGGACCCCTTTCCAGTGCAGCCGGGGAAATACAAACATGACTCAGGAAAGCGATGGGTCGAAAGGTCAACCAACGTGTTCACAGTGTTCGGGTCTCTGAATACATGACAGACATTGAAGTCAATCCATGCGTAATGCGTTGTGTTTCCCACCTCAATTGCCCGGGCGACGAGTTCTGCTTTCGAATTCATGAGAATGAGAAAGTTCCGCGTATCGTGAGGAACATTTCGCACATCTGGCAGACCCGGTGGGGCTACCTTGTACGTATCGAGTTGATCAAGCGAGATCTGCTCAATCACTCCATTGCGTACCGTGAATTTCCCTAGGTGTTCTGGACTGACAAAGACGTGAAGCCGAATCCCGGTTGCCTCAAGCTGTTTGAATAAGTCGATTCGCCTCTCATCAGACTTGTCGGCGGGTCGGTCTTCGTGTAAGTTGAGGAAGGCGGTGACAAACGTCACGCTCATTTATGAGAAAGCTGTTTACCGCATGAAAGTAATAATGCCGGCACTGACAGTTGGTTTGGTTGGAGGCCTGGGCAATCAACTGTTTAAGATGGCTGCACTCATTCATGTTGCAAAGCGAACTGGGCGAATCCCGTACATCCAAACGATAGAGAACCCTTCGCCTCATTCAAAAGAATCCTACTTTGATACAATTTTTCAATCGTTCAGCCATCTCTATTCAACGGTGCGTCCAACAACCCGTATTCCAGAACCCACGATGTCGTACACGAACTGGTCGAACCTCCTACGGTTTCACGTCAATCCAGAGATGGATGGATATTTCCAAGACTATCGATATGTGGATGAGGACTTTGTTCAGAAGTTACGGTTTCCGACGGATATCGTCAAAAAATATCCCGGTGTCTACGATGCAGTATTCCTCCACATTCGCGGAGGAGATTATGTGAATCACTGGCTCCATGACCTTGGACTTGATGAGTATTACAAGAGGGCGATTGCTCACTTTCCAGGGGCCCATTTCTACGTTGTCACAAATGACCTTGGGTATGCACTCTCACGCCCCTTCCTCGAAGGGATCAAGATCACCATCATCATGGAACCTGAGCTTGATACCCTGTTTCTCATGAGTCAATGTGCGGGAGGTATCTGTGCGAACTCAAGCTTCAGTTGGTGGGGGGCGTTTCTCAATCCGAATCGAAAAATTGTGATGCCAGACCGTTGGTATGCGGACCGCGGAATCTCAACTGATGGCTATTATTTTCCAGGTGTCATCAAATGTCCAGTGTCATAACCTTTGAAGGCGGTGGCGGTGGCAGAGTGCCTGCTGCCCGATGAAGAAGGACCTCGTCCCATGCTGCTTGAAGTGCGGGAAGATGTGTAGGTAGCCAGTTCGGATCCTTCGGCAGAAACGCCTTCTTTGTCGAAGCCAGAATCCAGAAGACGTATTGCGGATCCTTGCTCTCGATCTCTGCACGCCATGTGTCGAACTCACTCGTCTGCGGCTTGTACTTCACCGTGTCGTCATCAAAGACTGCGAAGACTCCCTTCATTACGGTAGATCGAACCCATTCGGAGGAAAACACCTTCTTGAAGCGAAACTCTACGTACTCGCACTCGTCGATTCCAGTACATTCCATCTGCATCTGCATCTGATGAACATAATCCTCTGGAATACCAGCTGTCTCCGGTCGCGAGATCGGGCATTTGAACTCAACCAGTCGTCCACGACGGCGAATGTTGTCATCCTTCGGAAAGATGATCCCGTCCGGCGAAGCACCCAGAAAGGAATAGACCGGGTGCTGAACACATGATACGTCAACGATGGAACAATTCGTCTCTTCCTCAAAGATACCCTTCGCAATCGGCTCAAATCGGGTTCCCCACACCAATGCACCGGCCGACGGACCACTTGACTGTGGCTTCTCCAACTTGCCCACGATCAGAGACCTACGTGCCTCACCGCCAGCGAAGACCTTGTGGACCTCGGAACCAGTGATCATCTCGCCTCGCTTTGTATGCCACTGAGTTGTGCGTTGATCATTCTCCCCATAGATACGGATGGTTCTTCTCACACAACGGTCACGCATCCAAATATGTCCAAGTTCGCCTTTCATGGCTGTCTCAAACGCTGCGAACACTGTGCGTCTAGCCTGTGTATAGCTCACAGGTCCAATGAGTGTCAGCAGCATGATGAGGGGCTTGAGTCGTTTCTTAGGGCGAGTGTAAGGTGGATCCCGAAGCCATTCAAAGACTACTGCATCCATTCAGTTGCGTTCTATATACGTATCCTTTGAAAACTCATTTTCAGCTCTGAAATACAGAATCAGTATGGAGACGATTCAAAGTAAGGAGCAGTGGGTTCTCCACAGACTCGAAGGATTCTACTCAAAGCCTGAAAATTTCCAGCGTATCGAAGACATTCTTACAGGTAAATCACGCCTCAGTCTGCGTCTTCTGGACTGGTTTGTGACCAACTACTCGAAGAAGTACAATGTGTCCTTCATGACGAAGGCAAATCACCACGTGATTGTGTATCTGGTCTATAAGTCACATCTCAAAGCGTATAATAAAAAGATGTTCGATCCCTTCTGCCGGTGGAAGCGGATCCAATTCCGTGGTCTTGACACCACCGTGGGTCAGCTGAACTTCTTCGAGTGGGTGATCCAGGATGAGATCCTTGATTACCTTGATGCGAATTATGATGATGTCCATGCTGACATGGAGGAGTGTTCGCAGGTCATTCAGCCGAAGGAGGGCGAGCGTCGTAAGCGTCACGAGTTGAGTCGGTCGGCTACGAAGTCCGTTCGAATGCACGATGTTCTCGTTAAGGTTACGTTCGATTAGTCTGGTGGGGTAACAATGTTCTCAACAATTGATCGTTCGATTGTCTATGAGGTAGGCACAGACATCACCGAAAACGACATCAATATCGTGTCTGACTTGTGGACGATGGAGGATCGACAGGTTTATCGCGGTGCCCGTGATCCGAACTACACTCATGCAAATGTCTACTGGCTGTATGATCCCGATAGCCTTGATCGAGTTGGATTGTCTGAACACAAGCTCGATGACCCGAGTGATGTCGCCCTTCTGTGGTACAAGGAGAACCCGTTCAGCACCCTTCTACAAGAAGATGGGTGGATCGAAGGCGAGAGCTTTTGGAGTAAGGTTCCGAGTCATGTCTACGAACAGTGTCTCGCAGAGGGTTGGACAACGCCTGCCGCTGTCGCTGAACGTTGCTTGCGTGGATCGACGCGTGTTGTGACAGTTGATACATTGATCGCAAAGCCGAAGGTCTACTCGTGTGCGAAGTGTAAGACAAAGTCCTTCACAAAGTCCGCATGTTCCACCGAGTCAACGCTAGACTTTCCTGAAAAGGAAAAAGTTTGGTTTATTGATGAACGTATGGTTGTGTATACTCCCCCCACAGGGTCTAGTGTTTGGTCGATTACGCAACCGCAGTCGCCTTCCGACCCTTCTTCACAGCCGGAGGTGCAGATGGTGCCGGTGCAGCCGGTGGAGTCGGTGGACGAGTCTCCTCATTCGTCTCCTCCGGAAACGCATCCTCAGTAGCGATGTCAAGCTTCGCGGGGCGGTCCTCCTCGTCCTCCTCAGGCTCCTTGATGTCAGCGAACGCTGCCTTGGCACCCACCCGCTGTGGCGGGAAGACCTTCGCGAGAACGACACGCCACGTCACACCGCAGCCAGTGCCGGTCACGTAGATGGACGGCGTGATGACCATGCGGCCCTCGAATCGCTTCGGGAAGACCTGCTCGAGGTTGTCGGGCGTGAGCTCGATCGTGTTCCCCTTCTCATCAACCGCGTCCATCCCGACCTGGCCATCCCAGATCGAGATCTTCATGCGGAGGGACGGAGGATACTTGCCGTTCGGCACCCACTCGCCATTGACCTTCTCCACACTCGGCGTGAGCAGAGGCTTGCACGTGTCGCGGATCGTCGACTCGGAGCGAGACTTACCGAACCAGCGACCGCTGTTCGCCGTGGCAGAGTGGATGACCTTCTCGGAGAGGTCGAGTAGGAAGTTGTAGAAGAGGCCAACCTCCGAGCCGTCAGTGCTACGCTCCTTCGCATACGGATCGCAACCCTTCAGCGAAGCCAGGAGTGAGTAGTTACGCTGACCCGTCTTATCGTCCTCGCGAACGACAAGACCTGCGGGGTAGCTGATTCGCGGAATGCGAACCTGAAGCGGGACATTGTTGTACTTGATCGGAACGGTCTTGCCTCCAGCCTTGTTTGCACGGATCTCGCCGATGGTGATGCGGTTGATGTCGAGGTTCTCAGAAGGGATGATTGCAGTGGTGGCCATTTTGTCTGTTGTGAGATCCAACACCCTCGGTGGCACGGAATTCGTTTTCCGCGTAGGTTTCCAGTTTTCAAGATTGTTCAGAAGATAAAGGCAATGCAGTGTGCATCTGTCAGGAACAAGACATCGACGGATCGATGTTCACTCAAAGCACTGATGGGACATACTCTGTGTGGAAAACACGTCAGGGCTAAGTCATGTCAGTTGTGGGCAGACGTTCACCAGCAACGACTGAGTCGCCTTCCGAAGGTTCAAGCCCTGTACCGCGGATGGAGGGTTCGATCGGTTCTGGCGTTATCTGGACCTGGCGTTCTTCGACGTGGAAATTGTGTGAACGACGAGGAACTTGTCACACTTGAATCGAAGGACCGGCAGTATCCGTATGAATACTTCGGAATCGAAGAAGGTGGACGTATCTGGTGGTTTGACTTTGCAACTGCGTGGGAATGGTTCACTCGTTCCGTGACTCCGACAAATCCCTATACAAAGACGGCGATATCTCATGAAGCACTGGGGCGACTGCGAAAACTCCACCTGTATCGACGACGATGGCGAATTTCGGTTCCACCCCCACCACGTGATCTGAAAGAGAACATCGTTCGCAGATGGACTGTGTTGTCACAGATCTTTCGCGGATATGGGTTCGAAGATGCCCATCCCGAGCAGTTTGCGAATCTCTCGTCCGCAAACTTGAAGATCGCCCTCCGCTTTCTGTCCGAAGACATCAGTGCAATGCCGAGACCGAACAAGCGGATGTTGGGGATTATTGACCGAGGTCTTACCTATGTTGCATCCTCTACAACCTCAATGATTTATTCACTGAACTTGTTGACGATTATGATGACAGATTCTCGATCGTATGACTATGTGTTTTTACTGTTATCTGCATTGTATCGCTGCTAGTAAAACGAATTTGTGCGGGGGTATGGAATGGGTGGCAGGATGAATATCTTCTTCCTTTCTCTCAACCCGACCGAAGCAGCCCGCCTTCACTGCGATAAACATGTCGTGAAGATGATCCTCGAAACTGCACAACTCTTATACACTGCCCACTGGGTCTACGAATCACCACTGCCCGAAGGGGCATATCGTAAGACACATCCAAACCATCCATCTGCACGATGGGTCCGCGAATCACTTGTCAACTACCGGTGGCTCTGTGCCCTCGGTATGGCACTCTGCGAAGAGTATACCTATCGCTATGGAAAGGTCCATAAGACAGAGCCTCATCTCAGGTGGCTGACCGCGAATTCCCCAATCCAACTCGTCGACGTCGGCTGGACTCTACCCCGACTCGCCATGCCAGACGAATTCAAAGACAAAGACCCCGTCGTAGCCTATCGCAGGTATTACTTGGGTGCGAAGGTGCGTTTGTTGTCCTACACAAAACGTCCTACGCCGACTTTTTGAAACGAAACGGTTTACATGACCGCCGGTGGTAAGAGTATACCAGTGCGTTAGAAATGTCGTCTTCTTCTACCCCCGTTAAGTCAAAGATGCCTGCGAAGAAGTCTGCCCCCGTCGCCCCTGCTGCCCCTGCCCCGGTCGCCGAGACCCCCAAGCCTGTCAAGGCGGCGAAGGCCGCGAAGGCCCCCAAGGCCGCCGTGCCCTCCAAGGCGGTTGTGACCGTCCCGACGGTTGAGACGCCGTCTGCCCCGGCCGTCGTTGAGTCGTCGGAGAGCTCCGATGTCATCCTCGCCAGCCTGGCGGAGAAGCTCAAGGCCCTGTCGACGGAGCTGACGACCCGTGTCCGCGAGGCCACGAAGAGTGTTTCGGACGCCATCAAGGCGACGAAGCGTGAGGCCCGCGAGATCAAGAAGAAGAAGAAGAAGAGCCCGGAGGACATGACCCCGGAGGAGCGTAAGACGTGGGAGGCCCGCCGTGCCAACAACGCCTTCCTCGTGCAGCGTCCCCTGACGGATGAGCTCTGCCACTTCATGGGCCTCAAGTCGGGCGAGAAGCGTTCGCAGACGGAGGTCACGAAGTTCATCTCGAACTACGTGAAGGAGCACAGCTGCTTCGACCCGGCGTTCAAGCGTCGCATCCTCCCGAACTCGGCCCTGGCGAAGCTGCTCCGTGTGTCGGACAAGGATGAGGTGACGTACCTGAACCTCCAGTCGTTCCTGAAGGTTCACTTCATCAAGCCGAAGGCGTAAAGAGGAGTCGCTAAACAGACGTCGTAATCAACTCATGCGGCATCTCCATATAAAGCACCGTGCTAAAAAAGGGCGACAGACGCTCATCTAATACCAATGCACGCTGCTTATCGTTCTCGGTCAGTGTCTTTGTCAATCGACGAAGAACCAACCCCCGGTCGACCGAAGAGTCGACCTTAATTTTACATTTCCCAGCTTTCCATCCACACAAGGATGACGTATTACATGCGTCCTTTTGTTGAAACTGTCCGCAGGGTGTCCGCACTTTGTTCACGAATGCACGTGGACCCTGAGTGGCATCCCAGTGGGCTTCCTTTTTGAGCCAGGCATCGAGCTGTTTGTACAGCGTCTTTCCACGAGTCGCAATCGCTTCACGAAGAGTTGCATGTTCCTCTTTTTGAATGTCCTTTGAGAGAGTGAAGAGCAGAAAGTCAAACACCTCCGCTGCATACGAGATTGAATCCGCAGTGAGTTCATCTTCCTTATTCGGTCCGCCATTTGTCAGAAGTGCCTCTGGATGACGCGACATTGTGGACAGGACCTCCTTTGGATCACCTGGCGTAGACTCTTCCGGCTGAAACGGGGCACGGAATTCAGATGCGAGCAACGACTCTACGAAGCGACCCGTTGAATCTTTCAGGTCTTCCACCCACTTGAATCCCTTGTGAGTTGTCGCATCCAGGAACGTGCGAAGGGCTTGACGCGTGGGTAATTCCTCAGCCTTGATGTCTGAATATCCCGAGCGAACATGAACACCAGGTAATGACTCCATTGTTGCCGGCTGAATTGGCAGAATGACAACCCGCGGTACAAACACCGCCTGAATTCGATCAAAGGGATCCATGATGACCTGGAAGTCGTGACCCTTACTACGCAGTTCATTGATTGCGTCGGTGTACCGCGGACGATCAGACGCACATGCCTTTGCCTGCAACGATGTAACCGTCGACAGAATCTGTTTCGGGAACGGTGCTTCGCGTAGGTTGACAGAGTAGGTGTACTTTCCGAATCCCCTGGCCTTTTCAGTTGTGCGGGCGACATGGGCTAAGATATCCTGATCGACTAACACAATCGTTCGCTCACGAGGCCATGCAGTGTCTGACCAGAATCCACAGGTGACAGAGTTCGACGATGTGTCCACGCGAACCACCTTGCATCCGAGAACAGAAGTCGTGTATTCAACTTCATCAAGCACGCTCAGTCGCCCTTCTGTGTATGCAGTCTGAATTCCAGACACGATGCGATCGAGCTGCGTCTCACCTTCGCCCATCTCCGTCCACGTCCGAGCAAACGAACAGAGCAGCACATTCTTGCGTGCGTCTTTCGGTTCAGGTACAGTCTTCGCATCTCCAAGGAAATGAGGTAACGTCTTTGACGGACGCCCGAGTCCCACGCGAAAGAAGTCTGCCTTACCCGCATCAAGGCGGCTCTTCTTCACAGATGCATCATACTTAATCGGAATGCGAAGAGAGGCTGCAACCTTATCGTTGAGGAATCCCATTCGCATCGAAGGCGTCTTCGCTGAACTCAACACATACGAGTCATCTGACTTCTCATCCTTCGGAACGAGAACCTCTGACCGCTCCTCCTTGTAGCAGCATGGAATACGCTTGTCCTTGATTGTTCGAATGTACCCCGGGAATACTGACTCCTGATCACGCTTGATGACAGAGAACTCAGAGATATCCTCATCCTTGCCCGAGCGAACCTTGCCACCACAGACCGGACACGCACCGTCAACGAGCTGTGTTTCACGCAGAGGAATCTGATCCTTGATGCACCAGTATTGCGGACAGACTGCGATACCTGCTGGGTTCTCGAGTTCCATGATCAGTGACTCATCTCGCTTCTGCTTCTTCTCGGGGAGAATGCGACCGTAGTTGCGTGGATTGTATTCCGATGGGATACGCGTCTCATCTTCGGGAGTCAGAACAACAACCTGCTTATTCTTGTCGCACTTGCTGGGGTAGATGGTGCTATCGAATGTCTCTGGATCAAACTCTTGTAGACGCTTGTTGAAGTAGTTGTAGGTTGACTTTGACTTGTCTGATACACGTACACGCTTCTTCGTTTCCTGAACCTGCTCGACCGGTTCCGGTGCGGGGGCAGCAGTTTCATCACCCAATCCCAGATCAGCCAGGAAGTCGTCGTCCACTTGAAACTCGCCCGAATACACTGTGACCTGCGGCACAACTGCGGTTGCTTCAACGGCTTCCATCCTCTTCGGACACACAGCTTCAACAGCCGAATCATCCGATGTCAACACGTGACGCAAAATACTCGCATACTTAACTGCCCGTTCTACATCGGTGATCGCGGAGAGAATGACTTCCTTGTTTGAGAAGCGAATGGTAGGGAATCCACGCAACACACGTTCGAGGTCTAGGTCATCGCCTAGGTTTGCAAACTTTGTAAACAGTCCTTCTGCATCGTCCGGGGTCATTCCGATAGTGGTCAATGTTTCGATCGAAGGGGTCTCTGCATCTTGGAGGGCTTGAAACGCTTGAATCTCAAGAGGTGTGAAGTTCTCTGCAAGACGATCTGCACGAAGCAGCCGGAATGCATCATCTTGCGAACTGAAGATCGTCTGAATGCACTGAAACCTTCGCATGTCGAACTCCTTGATCTCCTTTGCAAAGGTGCCGAGAACCGACAGGTCCTGTAATTCCCATCGGGTGACTGCGAGATCAGCTGCCTCAACGAACGGTGTCACTGCGTCCATCGTCTTGATCCAGTCATACAAGCTCAGCCGAATGTCATCCAATGATTCCTTCGTCTCCTTTCCACGGACGATTGTGAACTGAATGTCACGGGGAGTGATTGCGATACGGTCAAACGACGTGCGTGAGGTTCCGCGATAGAAGAGAAGAGTGGGCAGACGACGTTGAGGAAGAGTTGTGCTTGTCCACGCTTTCCATGTCGCAACATCTACGGACGGAACCTTGTTCGACGGATCCACTACATAGAACTTGTGACGGATCTTCTCCTGCTTCGAAGTGAAAAAGCCCACGTACGGAGTCTTCTTCGAGAGAGTCATTCCATAGAAGATCTGTTCGAACCGGGCCCTCGGTGCAGTAAACTCTGTCTCCACGAGAGGCACATACCATTTCGCACGCAAGATGGCAGGGTGCTTCGGTTCAGGAACATCGAGTGCGAGAAGCTTCGTCAGCTGATCAGCATTCGTTCGCAATGAGCGAATCGCTGACTCAGTCAGACGGTTAGGAGTTGTATCTGTGAACATGGGAAAGTAGACACGACGGACAAGTTGAGACGCTTCCTTGATCTCGGTCGCACGGAACGACACCACGTCATCATACAGAGTCTCGAACAGTAACTGGAGGTTACCAATCGGAATGCGAGAAGACTGAAGATTCAAATCCTTCGGAGGGAGAGGAAGACAGAAGGCCTTCTCGCCGGGAACACCGAAGACTCGCCATTCCGAGAATCCTGTCCCCGGGCTGTACAGATCTTTCAAGGCTTCGGGCTTTGAGTTCCAGTCTTCGCGTGACCAGAGCCTCTCCTTCACACCTGTTCCAACGCGAAGTGTCTCGACATATGACTTGAAGAGATCGAGATCGAGACGCACTCCGTCAAGAGACAAGCGAAGAAACAATGCGTCCCAGTGGCGAGGGTCTTCGTAATGTTCTTCGGGTAACTGAACTTGCACTTCGATGAACAGCCGATCAGGATGGCTGTTTGTGACGACAGCAATATGCTGTCTGACAGTTTCTAGGGTATCATCCTCAAAGAATGATATGGAAGATCCTGTTGCTGCGACGGGGACCGTCTTCATTACTGGTTAAGAGTATTACTTTTCGCTGTGTTTATAGTGGGGAGTCTGAAATCACCATACCACAGTACGGCGTCGGCTGACGTGAATAGTTGACAGGTGTATAGATTCCGATCTTGACTGCATCGTGGAGGATGCGACGGAAGTTCTCCCAGAATTCAGGTGTGTGACCAATCGTCTCAGTCATTAAGTGCGACATCTCATGGAGCATCACAAACATGACTGTGTTGATTTCGACGAGCGGATACGGCGGCTTCGTCTTGTCGCGAAGGCAGACAACGATTCGCTGTCCCTTGTTCTCTGAATACGATGTGTCACTTGACTGGATATCATTCTCGGAGAAGACGTCGGGTTGAAAGCGGGCAACAAACCGTGAGACGGGTGGGTCGTTCATCAATGCAGGTTCCGCAGCGTAGTAATCGCGTAACTTCGTGAGGTTCGCCCTGATCTTTGCCATCAGCTTGACAGCGTTCTCCTTATCCGGTAGATTCTGAATGTCATATTCATGACCGTCTGGACCCATCATCCGAACTGTATTGGTGGGTCCCATGAATTGAGAAACAATCGCGACACCGACGACAGCCGCGGCAACCGACAACATTATGTATCACTGGGAAGTTTAACCAGTGAGGCCATCGAGGGCCCGGTTCGCACGGAAAGGGTCCGGGTCGATCGTCGTCTGGAGGAAGGGACCAACCTTCGACTGCGGGTTGGGCTGCTCCGAACGGATATCATACGTCGGGTTCCGGTTCGTCTGCGAGATACCGATGATGTTGATGTTCGCGTGGTAACCCGCCTGGAGGAAGTTCTGGCCATCGAGGTCGCTCTTGCCAACCGGGTTCACCGCCGCCCACGAGGCACCGATCTCGCCCTTCGGGAGCAGCTCGCTCGACGACAGGACGTTCTGGGTGTACGTCTGCTGCGACGCCGGCGTGCGACCCTGGATATCATCGACAGCGAGGGCATTGCCGCCCAGCGACGACGTGCCAACCGAGTACGGGCCCTGGCCACTCAGAGGAGCCATGCCTCCCGAGCCACCGAGCTCCTCTGCCTTGTCCACGACCGCACCCTTCGCAGAGGAATACGATGAAAAAAGGGAATATACGACAACCACACCCACGAGGACCATTCCGAGGCGAACCACTTTTTGAGAGGAGAGCTTCATACTTTATTCATGTCGTCAGACAAATTATCAGGCGGAAACAGGATAGCGACCAATTGCTCCCTTCGGAGTGTCCAGAATCCGCGGATGCCACGACGTTTCGCTTCGTCTCGGAGTTCGGTGATTGTCATCTTCTCGATGATAAATGACTTAGGCAGTTCCTTCATTGAGAGAATCTGGATCAACTGAACACGTTTGAGAATGTAATACTGCTTGATACGCCGCTCCTTCGCGATCTTCTTGAGCTCGACAAGGCTGAGGGTCTCCATTGAACTGAACCTCTCTCCTCGCCATGGAATCCGTTTTTTCTAGGCTTTCAAGTAATGCAGCGAACACCGGTCATTTTAGCCTTTTTCTTAGCCGCTGCCCTCGTGGGGCTGTTTATCCGATTCACAGACATGAGTGGTGGTAAGGAGACGTTCGAGCTCCCGAAGGACAACATGGCTCCCCTCGACACTGTCCAGAGTGGCATCTCCCCGTACAATGGCACGTCGCCGATCCTCGGAAGCGAGGCGAAGCCCGTCCCCGAGCTGCCGTATGATGTTGCCGACGACAACGCCATCGGTCAGTTCATGCAGAACAAGGTCGGTGCTGACTGCTGCCCTTCTCCTTTCTCCTCCGACACCGGCTGTATCTGCCTCACGGAGACGGATCGCAAGACGTTTGCGTCTCGTGGCGGAAATAAGAGTGCCGTCTAACAACAATGGATCATCTCCGTGCCCTACTCAAATACTTCAAAGACAAGCATCCGGATAAGGAATTTCCGCGTGCGTCGGATGAACTCTACACTCATCTGACAGACGTGCTTACCCCTCACGCGATGAAGATCATGCAGCGTGACAACAGTGTGTTTCTCACTCTTGATGCACCTGAGATCTTCCCTGGCATCAAGACTGCCCTGATCTGGGACAAGACTGAGGAAGCCTGGAAGCTGCTTCACATGACGATGGTCTTTTCCTTCTTTCGCGGTGACCCGAAGGAGAAGGTCTCGCAGCTCGTCGCAGCGATGAAGCACATGCTTCCCGCAACTCACGGTGACACTGATGAGATTTTGAAGACACTCGAGACGGAGGAGACTGCCTCATCTCTGTCCGAGATCTTCGAGCTCCTGATGACCACCCGACTCGCTTCGATTGTCGGTGAGATTGCCACCTCGATCAAGCTGGAAGACATCGGAATTGATTTCGAGCGTCCCGAGGAGATCCTCGAAGCCCTTCAACACCCCGAGCGTAGTCAGGCGGTCCGCTACATCTCGGAGCAGGTGAAGACGATGCTCGAAGAGCGAATCAAGACTGGAAAGATTAACCAGACGGAGCTCATTCGCGAGATCGAGATGCTCAAGGCGAAGTTTCAGTCCAGTTTCGGGAAGTATATGAAGGACATGATTGGAATCGCCCGCGAAGGTCCCGCAACGGGCAACACTGCAGAGCAGATTCTTGGTAACTCTCCCGAGGCCCGTCGTGCACGAATGATGGCACGTCTCCAGCGTAAACAGCGTGAAAAAGGTCGCAGGTGAAGATAAGAGATGTTCTGGTTTTCCGATCCAACGATTCTGTTTCGTCCAGACACGTGGTATGCCTTTGTGCCGACCGCGGGTATGACGGTTGATGAATCATTAAATGCTGTTGTTCGCTTCACAGTGTATCTCAGTATACTCCTGTTCTTCTGCTCGATGCAGGTTAGGTATTTCGTCTACGTGCCGGTCGTGATGGCGATCACGGTCGCCCTTCACCAGCTCTACCCGAATGCGAAGAAGATCACCGAGCCGTTTCGCATGGGAACCGCAGTGACTTCGTACTCGGGTGATGAGACGTCGAAGCCTACGCAGCAGAACCCTTTTATGAACCCGACTCTGATTGACATTAACGAAAACCCGAACCGTAAGCCCGCATCAGACCCGACGGATATCAATGTTCGCGATCAGATCAATAAGAACTTTGCACAGACGTCGAACCTCTACATGGACACGACCGATGTGTTCCAGATGGTTCAGTCGCAGCGTAACTTCTACACCGTTCCCGAGGATGATCATGAGGGTCTGCTGGCATTCTTAGGAAAGGGTGCAGCCTCTGGCAAGTTGCTTAATGAGGGCTATGTTATGACTAAGGGATCAATGGCGAAGACCCCGGCGAGTAGTGTGGAACGCCCGACGGGAGCGATGCCGGGTGAGACGGTGAGTAACCCCGAGTTTCCTACCGATCTCAGCCGCTGAGGATTGTTCGCCCGAGATCACATGCTCACGACCACGACGCGGCTTGTACTTCATAGTCGGAAACCCAGTAACATTCTCCTCCGGAGGAACATTCGCAGATTCGATCTCGACCACAGGGATCTTCTTGAACTTCTTCTTGAACTCATCCCACTTCGGCTTGTTCGACTCGCAATGCGAGCAGCCCTCCATGTAAAACAAAACTAAGACTGGACGACGGTTGAGGCTTTCCTTTACGTCGCCCATTTTATATCAACATCTAGAAAATGGCGTGTCTCGATGAGTTGAAACAGCAGCCGAATAAGAAGTGGGTCGGAACCTCGAAGACTGGCGAGAGGCGAACGTTTGAGACGCTTGGTCAGTATAATGAATACACCGAAGCACTCGGTTGCCCTCCGATTCGCCCAGCGGTCTATGTTCCTCCGAACCCGGGGAAGAACACGATCCCGACCGGCTTTCTTGAATTCAAGCCTCGTGACGCAGAGACGCAGGCAAAGTTTGATGCGTTGTCCGCTACGTGGGAAGGTCCTGAGGCATCAGAAGCAGCGGTGAAACAGGGTCTGTATAAGGAGGATTCCGCAGATGCAGCGACTCGTGAGAAGAAGCCAATCAAAGAGTCGTTCACAAATCTTTGCTCAATACAATGACGTGGGTCCTGATTGCCCTGGCTTTATTGCTTCTATTCATCTCGCAGGTAGAGCATTTCACCGACACAGAATTCACGAACGTCACTCGCCCATGTGCATGCCCATCGACCGGTCCATGCATCGATTCGGGATGTAAGGCGTGGGAGAGTCGTGTAGGGGCGGTTGCACCGTCGAATGCAGTTGTCGCCGATTATATCGCAGTGTTAGCAGCATTCTACGATACAGTGTATGTCCCGTCTGCCACCAAGCCGACCGAAGCACAGGTTACCACATTTTTATCATCGTCGGCCGGAACAGTTGCGGGTGTTGACTCGTCGTCGATCAAGAAGCTCATTATGGACGGGTTTCATATCGACAAGACTGGCACAGCAGCTGCGAATGAGGAGAAGACTCAGATGTTCAAACCATCCGACGAGAACCTCGCACCAAAAGATGGTCGTGATGAAGTTCGCACACGCGAAGAAGATGGCTATACGCCCGCCAACTCTACCATTTCAACTCGATTTGCAGAGGGCGAGTACGAACCCGTTACGCAATCGAACCCGATTAATCCGGGTATGTGGAATGATGGATCGAAGAACTGGAAGGGACCTCGGCCGGCATCCGTCTGTGCGTGTGCCGAAAATGTTATGTAGACACAATGAGGAAGTGGATCCTGTTTGCCCTGGTCGGGCTTGTCTTACTGTATGTCTTCGGATCTCGCGAGGGGTTCCAAGATACAAACATAATTAAGGGTCCTCCGTATGGAGAGTCTGACTATTCTCAGATCGCAAGGATGATGCCCGGCACTCTTATTGCCGCAATTCACGATGCAAAGCCAGATGCGAATCCCTCGACTACCGCTGGACAACGTGTCCTTGTCCAGGGTGATATAGAGAATATCATGAGTGTATTCCACACATCGGTCTATCAGCCAGCAAGCACTTCGCTGACAGCCGGAGACGTAGATCGATTTCTATCCACCTATCCGCTGACACCGATGGTCTCTGCGAACAAGGCAGATGTCAAAACACTTCTCGTTGCGTATTTCGTAACTCCAACGCATGGCAGTGCTAATGCAGAGTTGACCAAGTCACAGAAGAATGCTGCATCATATGCTGAAAATTCTGGATATGCGGACATCCTCAGAGATATCGAGGACGCGAACAACGGCCCACTACCTCCACCGATCACCGAATCCCCCGACACCGATTCGGGTGCGGCCCGGTCAACAACCGGCGATGTGTTCGCAAGCGGAGGACCGTTCTCGGGTCAGTCTGGAACTGGGCGTGGAAGTGGTGCGGCAGCTGCGGCGAGTATGACGGGAAGTACATACGGTCCTTCGGGAACAGCTGTACAGTTAGGAGCGTTTGACTTTTATCCGAAGTCTACCCCGTCACCAGCCCCTCCGGGATCAAGTCTTCGCGTGAAGGGTCCATCGTGGGGAGGACGCGGTCAGTCTGCCGCTTCTGCATCTGCTAGCTCAGGAATCCCGAATCCCTTTCTGTACGGCCCGGGGTCTGGGAACAAATCCAGTTCGGGTTCTGATGGGTCTGGATTCGGATTCCAACTCAACAGCGGCGATACAAGCATGCTGCCCTCTCTCGATTCGCTAGGCTCCAACCCTGAGAATCAGTATGCACCTACATCGCGAGTTCCCGGAGATCAGGATCTTGTCCCAAATCCTTACCTCCAATCGACCAGCTATTCGCTTGCGAACAACTCCCAGAAAACGGATCCCGTTCCATTCTTAACCAATTTCTCTGCGTTCCAGAAATAAGATGTCCTTCGGTCTTCGTAATCAACGAGGCTCCTGCTGGGTCAATGCAACTCTTCAAGCAATCTTCCGTATTCCCGATGTCCAGACACGCTATACAGCAGAAGCAGCCCTGGAAGCATCTCCCGTTGACGTATCACTACAAGAAATCTGGTCAAGTCGAGGCGAAGAAGGTCTCAAACCATTCTATGACTGTGTGAGGACAGCAGTTATGCCTGCGGGCGAAGGAATTGGCGATTCACACGAACTGCTCGAATTCCTCTGTGACAAACTACCGTTCCTAGATAAGCTCTGTCGCTTCAAGGTCGCGAATGTTGTCAAGTGTTCGAATTCATCCTGCGATTACAAGGATACAAAGATTGATTCACTCATTGAATTCTCAATCTCGCCGAGTGGGCGAAAGCAAAGTCTCACAGACTGTGTTGCACAAGCTGTGTCACCTAGCGTCATTCCAGACTGGACATGTGAAAAGTGTAAACACAAGGGGTGTACGAAACAGCTCCTCATGTCTACCTTTCCACAGGTCTTCGTCTTCCATACAACTTCATTAAATACATCAGCCTCCTACATGACTCTCTTGATTCTCAATGGACAGAAGTACGCCCTCTCCGCAGTTGTCTGCTTCAACGGCGGACACTGGTGGACATATGGACGCGGAATGCCGCCCGGAAAGGATTGGGTCGAATACGACGACTCGAACCTCCGTAACCATGGTCCGAATCACTTTCCACTCTCCGATACTATGCGATTGCTATTCTATTATCGTATCAATGAATAAGCAAAGATGGATCCAATATCCTTCGCACTTACGGTCGCAATGACCCTGATCTTAACATTTTTTGTTATCCTCTCCACTGGGTCAATCCTTGCAGTGGGTGTTCTATGGATGGTCGTGGGCATGGTTCTCTTCCTTCTCTCGAACTACGGGATTCTCGACATCGGGGCTGTCGGACCTATACTGACTGTTCCTGCTAAGGTAGAGCAACCGGTGGGAGAGGCAACAACTTCGCTAACAAACGGGTTCATCGGAAGCGAGGTGTTCCACGTCTCCGACAATCAGTTTACCTACGATGATGCAGCCGCTGTTTGCGGGGCGTATGGAACACAGCTTGCGACGCTTGAGCAGATTATCGATGCCTACAATCACGGTGCTGAGTGGTGTGGTTATGGCTGGTCAGCTGGAGGTATGGCTCTCTATCCTACGCAGAAGTCAACGTGGGACGCACTCCAGCAGGAGGTTGACATGAAGAAGAGGACTGCATGTGGTCGCCCGGGCGTGAACGGCGGCTACTTCGACCCGTCGAACAAGTTCGGCGTCAACTGCTACGGAATCAAGCCACAGGGTAACGTCAAGCTGCCCACACCTCTCCCCGGAACGGATCCGAGCATCTTTGCTGACTCTGTGGCGAAGTTCAAGGCGATGATGAAGTCCTTCAACCTCGATCCATATTCACGCACTGTCTGGTCGGGAAATGCAGGGGCACCGGTCAACGATGTTGTAAGCCGCGGACAGCAGTTTGTGAACGACGTGACTCGCGAGCATTTCGCTAACCCGACTACGGGTGCATTCGAAGAGGTGATGCCTGGTCAGACAATGGCGTCATCGGCTGCGTCGGTCAATGCACCGTTCGGACTGATGGGTGAAAAGGGTGATCTCGGACCCGTTGGACCCGTTGGACCCCAGGGACCGCAAGGAACTCCGGGGTCTGCGAGTTCTGTTCCCGGTCCTATGGGGCCTCCTGGACCTCAGGGTATGACTGGAGAGGCAAGCACAGTTCCCGGACCTGTTGGACCCAAGGGTGACAAGGGAGATCGCGGAGAACCCGGAAAGGCTGGAAAGGACGGGGCTGCTGCTGCGGCTGGAAAGGATGGGGCACCGGGACCGGCTGGTGCTAAGGGTGATAAGGGCGATCCCGGGGCACCGGGAAAGGATGCCACCCCTAGGCTTGCAGATATTACAACTGTATATTACGGAGCTAATGATAAGTGGGCTCCATTTGCTCCTGCACGACAGGCGATCCTCAACGGAATGCAGGATGGGCAGGGATTCCAGATGCATCAGGCTCCTGGAGTAGGAGACCCAATTCCTTATGTTGGCAAGTCGACGACAATTAACTGGAAGGATAATGCAGGAGGAGGACACAGTGCTTGGATAAGCGGTAATTATATTGGAGGAGACACCCTAGCAGCACTCAATCGCCGGTTTACGATGCCCGGACCAGCGACCGATCTTAGGTATACGGGTAATGCAATCGTTTAAGGCCACGTATACTTCTGAAAGAAGCTAAACATCGCAGGAACATCGCCTCCTCCGCGATCATATGATAAGTCACCGCCCTTGTAGCACAGATAGGGCAGTCCGGGGATGTGGTGTGGGTAATCAGCTGGACACTTCTTATAGCACATTCCATCGATCTTCTCAGTGTGCTTATCATTTCCTACGATGTCGATATCATCGCATGTCTTATGTCCAGCGGTGGTCGCCTGTGCAGCTGTTTCTATCTTTTGCGTATGTGGGTCGATGACCGGATCCGGCTTATCATTCGACCTCTTCCACTTCTTATATTCATCATCGAAATTGCCACCAAAATCTTGGGGTCCTGGACATACACCTCCGTTGTTCAGGCGTCCGTAGAAATCACCGGTGAATCCACCGATACAGCCGATCACCGTATTGTATCTGCAACTATCCCATCCGACATTGCTGCAAACCAATCCTTCTGTGCGATATCCGTCACGACACGGTTCAAGACCTACAACCGTTCCAGGACCGATGCCAACACTGTCTGCATAGCAACGGACTCCCAGACCGTGATATCCCTGCCTACAATTGTTGTAACACAATCCGCCTTCCAACGAACCCTTCTGACCCACGCATGTATTCGGGGCAGAATTGAAGACCTCGACGCCGAACAACTTGAACGGGCTGAACATCGACGCAACTGCGATGATTATGATGGCAACCACGATATACGTGATAACAATACCCCAGAACATCGTTTGGGGGTTCCAGTGCGAGAGTTCACCGTACAACGCAATAAGATAGACTGTTCCCAACACAATCATGAAAAAGATTGTGGTTCGTGTGACCGAGTCAATGATGTCTTCAAGTGGGGCCCATAACTCGGGTGGGAACATAAGGTTCCACATCGTCGTAAAGCTGTCGTCCGACGACATTCAATTGTTTCTTAGGAAGAAAACAATGGATCAACCTCTTCTCACTCTCTTCAAAAAGAAAGACAGTCAGCAGACTGTAGTAGTTCCACCTACTTCTGGACAGGAACTCAATCGTTTTGACTGGCTCGTGTTTCGCCCACAGGCCCATGCGATTCGTCCATTTGACTCCGATCAGTCTGCCCGACAGGAGAAGTATATCAACTCGCAACCGTTGTCTAAATAAACTCCGACAAGAACACAAATGGACGTCGTTCTCCTCATGGGATTGGCGGCCCTCGGATATGCTATGGCAGTTCCAAAGAAAAACAAAGATCGTCCTGCAAGCGACTCGATCGTTGGTAAGGAGATGTATACTCCTCACAGTGAATCTGAGCTGTCTGTCGTTCAGGCACCGGCGGGACATGGAAACATGGTGCCGTTCTTCGGGGCGAATCGCACACAGACAACCTTCTCAGATGGACATGAGTCGATTCTTGACAAGTATACTGGCATGGGATCGAACACGTTCTTTCGCAAGGAGGAATCGGGTGCGTTTTTCGAGCCTGAGGCTGGTCGCGGACTCCCGTGGAAGAAGCAGGTTGAGACTGACTTCGAGCAGTCGCGTATGGTCACGAGCATGTCCATGAAGAACGTAGCCCCGATTGAGCGTGTTCAGGTTGGACCTGGTGTGAATGATGGATACACGAATCTGCCGTCTGGTGGGTTTAATCAGGGTCTGGAGTCGCGTGAGTATCAGCTGCCGAAGACGACCGATGAGATTCGCATTGCGACGAAGCCGAAGCTCACCTACCATGCGGATCCTGTGCCTGGTGCCCGCACTGTCAAGGAGATGGGTCTTCAGGCCCCTGTTAAGAAGAACCGTCCCGACCGCTTCCAGGTTCTTCAGGGCGACGACGGCTCTCTGCCGCATTTGAACACGACGATCGGTCAACAGAAGGCTGCGTCGATCTACCCCGAGTTCGTGATGAAGACACAGAACCGCCCGGAGACGGCTGGCGTGTTCATGGGACCTCTTGGAAAGAGCACGGGAGGTAACGAGTCATACATTCGCTCGTTCACTGAGCCCTATCAGCAGTTCATCAAGCTGACAGCTGAGGGTCGTCCTGCACCTGGTGGACCGGTTGGAGGCATGGCGGTTCAGGCGGGTCCCGAGGCGTACACCGTTCAGACTCACCGTGATGAGTCGACGCATGTTAACTACCGCAGCTTCGAGTCGCCTCTCGTGGGTCGTGGTGGTCAGGCACCGACAGCCGCACAGAGGGGGTCGGTTAAGTATGACGAGCCAGTTGGACAGAGCGTCCAGATCGACCGCGTGGCTGAGCCGGGTCTGCTTGACGCATTTAAGAGTAACCCGTATACACAGAGCCTCCAGTCATCAGCGTAATGGACGGATCACTTCTTCGATACGCAGATACACGCGTGACACTCTGCCTTCACGAGATGTCGCGTCGCGAAATGCATGATGTGATCCGGTCGGTTCACGTTCATCCGTCTCGAGTTAGCATATGTGAATGTGCTACAGATCCATGGATTCGAACAACCTTGTCGTTTCTTCATGCCGTCTGGATTCCTTCGTTTGAACAATGCAGGGCGTCGAAGCAAGTCTTATCGCCCGTAACTCCGAACTTGTTCAGTCAACCTCCTTCTTCTTCAGCCTCGTCGTCCTCGCAGTTGTTCTCGCGGGGTTCGGCTACTTCCTCAAAACCCAATACGAACTGAATAAGGAACTGCCCAAGGAAAAGCGTATTCCCTTCGTGCCAATGGTCTGGTATTCTGCGACACGAAACGTTCGCAGTGAAGAATATGCAGGACAACTCCAACCTTTTGAGATTGAAACTGGATATGGTGTATCGGGACCTCCAGATGGAAGTAGCACAGCAGAAATTCGCGGAGTTGACTACGGCACCCCAGATCCCTGAACCCGAACCTGTTAAAGCAAAGAGAAGTAAGTTAAGGAAAGGAGTTCCTGCTAGTAAGTAATATGTCCTGGTCACCGAGCCTCCCTTCGGGCTCAGTCTTTTATAAATACGAGCCGTTCTACTACACCTTTACAGGTGGGTCGAACTTCACGGTATCTGGATCATCTCTTATCACATCATTTTGCACGGTTACGCAGAGTAACGTTATATTCAGTTCGTCAGCCGGATTTCGGACGACAGGTTCCTTTTATGGTGAACCTCTTACTATTACATCATCGCTGGGGGCATTTCCGTATACGCTCTTTCTGAATGCGGGTCGCTTCGTGACTCCATCTAACTCGGTTATGATGTATCAAAATGAATCAACTGTCATTCCATTGATACCATCGGTTTCGATAACGGTTGGGTTTGTTACACCTACCCTACCTCCCGGACTCTCGTTTACGGGATCCGGAACTACGTGGAACATTGTTGGGACACCGACATTGACGTCGGCGAGCAGTAACTACCTATTCTACGGGTCAAATACGTCACAAACTGTGTCAACCTATATTACACTACAAGTGTTAGGAGAGAGGTTTACACTTTCACCATTAACTGCTGGTGGCCCGATCACGATTGGTACCCCTATCACCCCGATCACGATCACAAATGACCATTATCCTGTTACTTCAACATCTGTCACATTTTCGTTAAGTGGACTTCTGCCGTCTGGCTTGTCGGGGGCCCAGAATGGACGGACATATGTATTCAGTGGAACTCCTAATGCAAGCAACATCGTCTCCACTTCTCCTTCATCCATTTCCATTACATTGTTTGCGTCGACAAATACAGGATCGCTGACTGCCTCGATTCCTATTGTGTTCAATTACACATCCACCGTTCTGTTTACGTCTCCATCAAACAATTCAGAATACAAGTTTTATTCCAATATCGCGATCACCCCGATTCCCCTGACTGCAGTGACGAGATTCTCAAATACTTCGGCGACAATTTCTTCATACAACGCAACTGGTCTTCCAGGTGGGCTTTCGCTCGTCGGTTCAAACATTCAAGGTACACCGACTTCACTTTCAACCGGTTCGATCGTGACGTTATCTGCAACAAACTCATCTGGTGTTTCAGGTACAACTCAGACAACGATCAAGGTAAGCCCGGTCGTACTTAGCGTCACTGCAAGTGTAACGACAACGCAGACGTACATCGTTGGCAAAGCGATCACTCCTGTTACATTTACAGTCAGATCAGATGCGTATCCCACCGTTTCTCTCAGCTCGTGGACAACCCAGATCACAAATCTTCCACCTGGAGTTACAGCCACTCCTAACGGGAGCACGATGACTCTTAGTGGGGTTCCGACTCTTGATGCAATCACGCCTGTCATAACTCTGGTATTCTCGGTAACGAGCCCAGGCGGAACGACTGGCTCTGCATCCTTTCAGTATGTTGTCAATGCAGATGTGTTCACGTTCATTCCTTCAGTATCATCCTACATTTTTGCACAGAACGTCCCAATTACGCCAATTCAGATCAATACGTCAACTCAGAGTGGGACACAGATTCTTTATTATACATCAGTGAACCTACCGGTCGGATTGTATATTTCTGCAGCAGGATTGATTCAAGGAACTCCTCTACAAGCAGGATCCGGATACCTTTCGTTCAATGCTACAAACGGATACACGACGATCTCGTCTCCCACAACCCTTCTCTATACGACAACTCTCGATACGATGCGTATCACCGCACCAAATGTCTCCAACGTGCTTGTTCCAGGAACGTCTAATAACTTACCGATTCCTCTCACTGCGACAACGGTGAGCGGTCTTTCAGTCGCGAAACTGGTGTCGTCGAATTATCTGTACGGAATGACAATCTCGCTCTATTCGAGAGGTTCGCGTATCAATCTTGACTCTAACGGTGTGCCCTTGACATACTCTACATCAGGCACTCAAACAATGTACTATTCGACGATCACGTCAAACTATGATTCAAACGGCATTCCTGTCACGGTTGATTCAAATGGCCGATTCAACACAGTGTATTCGTTCGGAGAACCGACAGCAGGATGGTTTCAGGCTATTTCATTTGGAGGAACACCTCCTTACATAGTCTACAGGTATTCAAACGGAAGTGTCATTACATCATACTCGAGTGTTTCGAATGCTATCACCGGAACAGTTGGGTCGTGCGTAAGTCCATCGATCGTTCTACCTCCGCTAACAACGATCAAACTTATTGGGTCGAACATCATTGGCGGCGAGACAACAACGTCTACAACACAAATTGTTCTCCAAGGGACCGGAACTCAGACCGTAACGCGATATGTCGTAGCAGGAAACCCTTATTCGCTGTATACCTCAACTGATTCGATCACCTATTCACTTTTGTCCAATTACACCTCTCCAAATCCCCCTCTTGATTTTCAATGGAACGCTGCGAGCAATCTATTTGTGATTGCAGACGGGACATCAAATGTGTACTCAAACTCAACTCCTGTAACAGTCGAGCCTAATCAGCCGACTGTAAGCATTGTATACGGTTCAGACACAAACTGGTATGCGATCGGAAGCAATCGTGTCTATACATCTCCAGATGCAACGAACTGGACATCAAACAGCTTCGCTAATGCAACCGTTATTCCTATCGCAACCGGTGCAGTGATTCGCACCTTTGGAACCCGTCTTGTAATTGGCTGTGCATCGTCGGTTAACAACTCATGTCTACAATATTTTGAAATGCCTTTGACTTCATCGACTCTGCTAAACCAAGCGACTCCGTCTAACATATTAACAAGTGTCTCAGAGATCTATTCGGGATCTATTCTTATCGCCGCCGGTGTTCGAGGTACGTCTACATTGTGTTATTCGTCAGATGGTGTGTCCTGGTCTCCCTGTTCTAACGATTTCACAGTTGCTGCATATGACGTTGTCGCTGGTCCTGGTATCGGATGGGTTTCAATTGGAAGCAATACGACCGGAAACGCTATTAAGTATTCGTCGAACGGTATCAATTGGTCAGATGTTGTTGGACTGCCGTCATTTACATCCATCGGTCCGATTCAGTGGGATGGAACGTCATGGGTTGTGTTTGTTAACTCTACTTCAGTGTATCGTCACGACGCACTTATATCGACAATTCTGGACGCAGAATCCTGGACGCAAACAACTACATCACCGATTGCACCAGTCTATTTATTCCCTACACCTATTTACAGTCCAAGTACTCCTCCGACACCTACACTTGTGATCGGAATTACAACAACTGGACCTGTTTTTACTTCACCCTCTTCTGGTTCGTTACTCGGGTATCAATATGTGCCGATTTCCCCCATCATCTTCGATGCTGGACCCAACGTTGTATTTTTCTTGACATCAACGTTGCCTAACGGACTAAAATGGACAACAAACATTCCAACCGGCACGTCGAATTATTACCGGGCATCAATTAGCGGAAAATCTGTACAGACTGGAACATTTCCTATCACTGTGTATGCACAATCATCTGCTGGAATTTCGCGAACGTCTATATCGATCACAGTGAACCAAGTCTTCACATCGGTCGATCATGCGACAGCGGCTGCGTACACGGCATACACACGTGAAAAAGTGATTGCGGATGCTGCGGTCAATGCCCGTGACAACCGCGTGCTTCCTAGTTCTGTGGGTCCATTTTTACTTGATCGTCCCAAGGATGTTGAGACGGTTGTGATCTGTTGCGATTAATCCTCAATCTCTGGCATAATCATATCGCGAAACTCGTTCATACCTAGCTGCCCGACGTATACATGTACGCCATTTCGCAGCTCGTAGACTCGGTGAGTCTTTACGGTCACCGCATACTCTCGCAGGTGGAAGCTGACGTCGACAACGTCTTCATCTTCATCCTCCGGTGTGATCCAGTTCTGCATGTGTTCGAGCAGCGACTTCTGCTTGAAGTTGGTCGACGACATCTCGTTGACGTAGGTGAGGAACTGCTTCTGCAGTTGCTTTGACTCATCTGGCTTGCCAGTGAGTTCGTCCAGTCGCTGGACTTGTTGACGGTTGAGCTTCTCGAGGTTGAAGACGGGCGGAGTTTCCGGCTCCCGCCAGAGGTAGGCGATGGTCCGGTTGGTGAGGGTTGAAGAGAGGTTGAGCTTGGCGAAGGCATTGGAGAGTGCGAAGTTGATAGTAGACTGCATTTTGACGACACTCACCAATTCCGTGGCCCCAATAAATCCGTTTTTAAAAACGGATTCTTGTCCAGCAGGTAAGAACTGTCTCACCCAAAATGCCTCGCAATATGACTGGAGGCTCTGGCCACCGCTCGCAATGCAACTCCGAATCCAACAAGACCAAGATGAACAACAAGATCTGCGACACCATGCTCGATGAGCTGACCGACAACACACTAGCCCCCGGAGTCTTCGTAGGTCGAGTCACTCGACGACTGGGAGACGGGCGTATGGAGATCTTCTACACTGAGAAGGAAACCATTCAAGGGAAGGAGAGAAATGTAGACAAGACGATCCAGGCACCCATTCGCGGAGGCATGCGTGGACGTGGAAAGAAGGACGTCTGGATTGACGTCGGCAGTGTCGTTCTCTTCGAAGACACGGGGCTGAAGGGCATGGCTACTCATCGAATCATGTCCGTTTTCAGCGAATCCCAGATCGCCCGCTACAGGACGATTGTGAAGGACGCAGACCCTCGCCTCTTCGTGAAGGCGGGTGCAGAGATCGTCGACAATGGCGGAATCGACTTCGCAGAGGACGACGAGGTGGATGTTGACGACATCTGAGTGCCGCAGTAAGGCAACAAATCAATTTTTACATGTAAGTATAAATGTCACAAGGACCTCCTGGACAATATGGTCCTCAAGGACCTCAGGGATATCCAGGCATTAATGGATCAACTGGATTCACTGGACCGACTGCATCGACCGGGCCAACTGGTTGTACTGGCCCCCAGGGAATTCCCGGTTGGGCAGTTAGCACGGGTGCCTCGGGGACAACGGGCGGAACAGGGCCCACTGGAACAACAGGACCGCCTGGCACCGGATACACTGGACCAACTGGATTCACTGGCATCACTGGATTCACGGGACCCACTGGTCGTACCGGATTCACTGGACAGACAGGCTTCACTGGTCCAACTGGATTTACCGGCTTCACGGGACCGACTGGCGGATTCACCGGATGGACTGGATTCACTGGACCCACTGGATGCACTGGATCTACTGGGTGGACTGGGGCAGCTGGAACCGGATTCACGGGTGCAACCGGTATGACTGGCTTCACTGGACAGACTGGATCAACTGGATGCACTGGACCTACGGGGTTTACTGGACCTACTGGTTTTACCGGACCCCCTGGAACTGGATTTACCGGACCCACTGCACAAACTGGACCAACGGGGTTCACGGGACCCACTGGCTTTACTGGCTTTACTGGAATCACTGGGCCTACTGGATTTACTGGATTCACAGGACGCACTGGATTTACTGGCTTCACAGGCTTCACTGGACCCACCGGACAAACTGGAGTGACCGGGTTCACGGGACCCACCGGTTTTACTGGCTTTACTGGCTTCACTGGACAGACTGGTTTCACTGGGTTTACCGGCCCAACTGGATTCACGGGGTTCACTGGATTCACTGGACAGACTGGTTTCACTGGGTTTACCGGATTCACTGGACCTACTGGTTTTACTGGATTCACCGGGTTCACAGGGTTCACTGGACCTACTGGTTTTACTGGATTCACCGGGTTCACTGGACCTCAGGGTCTTGTATCCGTCGCGAACTGGGCGGCAGCTAACAATTTGATTACGTCGAGTGCGTCGTCCACGGTCGTCAATGCGAACACAAACGCAACCTTCAACGGAACAACGCTTGCAATCACTGGAAACATCACAACAACATCGACAACATCGAATCAGATCGGCGGAGTTACATTGAGCAACGGTGGCCTAACATCATCATCGCTATCGGTTGGCCAAATAGGCGTCTTCCCTCAAACCACGAATGGCTACTCAATTATGGGTATTAAAGGCGGAAACACCACTGGGTATCTCTATGGCGATTTCCAGCTTCTGGGCGATGGCATTCACATGGGCTACAATGCATATGGATCGAACGGTGCCTGGGTGAATCCAGCAAGCTACAACAGTAGCAGGATTTCGATGGGATATGGCACAATTGGATTATACTATGGGGCAGTAACTGGAAACGGAACAGCCGGCCCTTCGAACGTCGCATTATACATGGATACCGCTGGAAAAATAGGTATTGCAAATTCGTCGCCCAGTTATGCGTTGGACGTGACTGGAAGTATCAATTCGACTGGTAGCATTTATGTTCGGGGGACTAATTATTTGATAACGTATGGTGGAACGTCTGGATACACGTATATGAATACAGATTCAAATGGATACGGATTTATGAAAGCAGCTGGAACCTATCTTTATATGGGCGGAGGTGGTGCGAACACCTTAATAGTCACGAACAATGGAATGAGTGTTAATACCGGGGCGGCACCCAATTATACGCTGGATGTGGGTGGATCTGCGAACGTATCTGGGAAGTATTTCGTGGGCGGTGCCGTACAGCCCGTTACGTACTCGCTGCCCAATACCGAAGGTACAGCCCAATACATCTTTTTGGGAACGTGGTATCCATCGGGTCAGACTGGAAAGAGATTGACTATTACCATGGGCTGCGGCAGTGGGTATAACTCGGCAAATTCGCAGCTGTCAAAGGTTGAGCTTATTGTTACGACTGCGAACGGTGTAGATCCACAGACTGGCACAGGTGGTGGATCGTTTTACGGGGCGGCAGTAGCCATTAATAGCACTGGATTGGGAAGTGCCTACAGCCCTTCTACATTCCGTATTGTTCAAGGTACTACGACTCAATTTCTTATTTATGCAAACTGTCCATTGTTCACAGGTGGGTCATTTTATACTGTTTCATTGGCATCGGGCGATTCGTGGACAAACTCGTCTACATTGTATGGGGCCACAGGACCGACTTCATCTACCTATCTGGATGTGACGCCTTCAGTCTCTATTCTTTCTACGGCTGGAAATGTGGGTATCGGAACTACATCGCCAGGTTATACGTTGGATGTGAATGGAAACACGAAAACCTCAAATATGTATGTATACGGAAACCCTGCGAATGCAGGCGTTGCTCGTATTATTTTGGGCCCGAACCCTTCTGCAGGTAACCTTGATTACTGCTCGATGATTGAATCATCTAATAGCAATGCAGGTAACTATCAATCCTGGATGAAGTTCTATACACACGATGGTGCGACCTCGGGTGGCGATCCAACGTTACGAATGTCGATCGACAACATTGGGCGTGTGGGTATTGGACAGGCGAACCCCGGGTATACATTAGACGTAGCCGGAAATATCAATTCGACCGGTAACTTTTTTACACGCGGAGGATATCTTACGGCCTACGGAACTGGATCGGCATTTGACTCGAACACGTATATAGTTACGGATTGTAACGGATACGGCTTTCTGAAAACAAGTGGAACCTATCTTACATTAGGTGCCCAACAGGCAAACACCCTTTCAATCGCGAGTAATGCGATGAGTATTAATACCGGGGCGGCACCCAGTTATACGCTGGATGTGGGTGGAAGCTGTCGTGTATGGAATGGAACAAACGGTGTTCTTGCGACATCCGGTGCAACATCATGGGCAACTACATCAGACTCGAACTTAAAAAATGTGATTGCACCCATCACCAATGCAACAAGCTCTTTTGAAGCCGTGACTCCCGTCTATTATTCTTGGAAGTCAGATGACTCAAATATCCAACAGGTGGGTGTTATCGCACAAGAAATCCAACAAGTAGTTCCTGAAGCAATTGGATCATTTTCAATTGGTTCAAATGACTACTTGTCCGTAAGATATACCGAACTCATTCCCCATCTCATCGCAGCAGTCAAGGAACTGTCCGCCCGCCTCTCGAACGTTGAAGCAAAGCTAGCGGCAACTACGGGATCGTAATTTTCGGTCTTGAAAGATAAGATGCTGTCTAGGTTTATTCCAGGACAAGGGTTAGTCACATGTGCCCCCAACATTGCCGTGGGTCCACAAGGTCCACAGGGTCTGCAGGGTCCGCGTGGTTTAACTGGAAACACCGGACCTGAGGGTCCGCAGGGTAGGGATGGAAATCAGAGTCGAACAGGTCCAACCGGAAACACTGGATTCACTGGTCCTACTGGTTTCACTGGAAGTACCGGAGTTACTGGACCTACGGGTGGCACTGGATGGACGGGATTTACAGGATTTACCGGTGCCACGGGAATTGGAGTGACAGGATGGACAGGGGCTACGGGACAATGGACAGGCCCTACGGGACCTTCTGGGTGGACGGGCCCTCCGGGCTCAACTGTGAATACTGGACCCACTGGACCATCTGGTCCAACGGGTGTCACGGGGTGGACAGGTCCAACGGGTCCTACAGGCCCGACAGGCTTTACTGGATTCACTGGGCAGACTGGAACTACAGGAATCACTGGATTCACCGGACCGTCTGGATATACTGGATGGACAGGTCCCGGAATGACAGGTACAACTGGTATCACAGGTCCAACGGGTCCTACAGGCCCTCGTGGATATCAAGGTCCAGTTGGACCTCCTGGACAACAAGGTGAGCAGGGCCCTCGAGGATCAACTGCGGCAACGGGTCCTACAGGACCTACGGGTGCGTCTGCAACCGGATTTACGGGGGCAACTGGATTTACCGGACCGACAGGTATCATCGGAAGCACTGGATTCACTGCCTCAACAGGTCCAACCGGTCCTACAGGTCAAACAGGATTCACCGGATCCACCGGGTTTACTGGATTCACTGGCCCAACTGGATTTACGGGAGCCACTGGTGTAACAGGTCCGACTGGAACAACCGGGTGGTCTGGGTTCACTGGATTCACAGGTCTAACCGGACCCACTGGTCCAACCGGACCGACTGGGGCTACCGGCCAAGCAGGTGTTCCTGGCCCAACGGGATGGACAGGAATCACGGGATTCACTGCCCCAACTGGTCCGACTGGATGGCAGGGATGGTTTGGACTTCAGGGTCCGTCTGGATCAACGGGACCGTCTGGACCTACAGGATATGCAGGAGTTCAGGGACCACAAGGTCCATCTGGAAAAACAGGCTGGACTGGATTCACCGGTCCGACTGGGCCAAGTAATCCGATCAATCCTACCACCAAGATTGCAGCATCGATGACAGGATATATTGCAACGATTACCGGCGGTGGGTTTGTTACTGTCCCCTCCTGGTCACCATCTACATCGCTCGCGTTGAATTCTCAATACGTGTTTACACAAGGATGGTCAATCAGCGGTACATCATTCGCTAGTGTCAATCTGATCGGGATTCAATGGGTCCAAGGTGCCACGTATTGGACGCCTACAGTTACGTTAGCTGGAAATGGATCTGGAGTGATTTTTACCCTGTATTATTACTATCAATAAGGAATAAGGATGTTTCAATCCTATTCGCCACAGAATTCGTTGAGACCTACCATCACCCCACTTGCAGGCAACATTCGGCAAGTTCCCGGACCTTCCGGAGATATCGGTGGTATTGGACAAACTGGCCCTACTGGGTTTACCGGAGTTCGGGGAGTTGAGGGAATTACGACAACTGCAGGGGCGACAAGTACAACAGGATGGACAGGATGGTCTGGATTCACTGGTTCGATTGGGTTCACTGGGTTCATGGGAGTTCAGTTAACGGGTCCAACGGGTGTGACTGGATTCACAGGTCCAACAGGACTCACAGGTCCGACAGGGTTTACTGGCCCCGCGATTCGCGGATGTGTTGGGGCAACAGGACCTACTGGACCTACTTCATTATATGGTGCAACTGGAACACCGGGTCCTGTATTTATGCTCACAGGTCCTCAAGGAAAACAGGGGGCAAGTGGATTCACCGGCACATCTGGCTACACTGGACCGACTGGCTACGCTGGACCGACTGGTGTGATAGGAAGAACCGGTTCAACGGGTCCTACCTCGACAACAGGACCGACTGGATTTACCGGATGGTATGGACCGATTGCCCCGATCGGCCCAATTGGAATTCAGGGAATTGCTGGACCAGTTTTGTACCCAGGAGATGGCACAGGTCCAACCGGTTTCACCGGACCAACTGGTATTACGGGTTCATTTGGGGCGTTCGCCGCAGCATCTGGAACAACTGGGGCGACCGGGTTTACAGGAGTTCGTGGACCTGGTCTACAAGGAACAACTGGTCCAACTGGTTTCACAGGTGATATGGGCAATACTGGACGCACGGGAACGACTGGGACAACAGGGGCTATCGGTTTTTATGGTCCTACCGGATTCACGGGCCCTACGGGGTTTATTGGCCCCTATGGTAACACAGGGCGAACTGGAAGTTCCGGGTTCACCGGACCGACTGGCAACGATGGATCAACAATTTTGTTGACAGCCCCAATGACAGTGGCCGGAACATTATCCGGATCAATCTATTACTCGACAGACCCTACCAATGCAACATGGTCTGGACCGGTGACATCGACCTTATCGACGATTAACGGGATCGCATGGAACAGTGAACGATGGGTAGCGGTTGGAGGGAGTGGAATCGCGTATTCGGCAAACGGAATGTCATGGACCGCAGCAACTGTTACCGGTGCTTCTCAACTAACATGCGTTGCATGGAATGGGTCCTTCTGGCTTGCTGCCGGTACAAAC
>Ga0114975_10000293_pt1 | contig 37311 bp, 34 predicted proteins | sample S_130626_EF_Meta_FD_87031 | JGI IMG/M metagenome (GOLD analysis project Ga0114975, IMG submission 87031) | Freshwater microbial communities from Lake Simoncouche, Canada to study carbon cycling - S_130626_EF_MetaG | ecosystem: Environmental > Aquatic > Freshwater > Lake | place: Lake...
TTCGTGAAGTATTAATCTCTATTGTAGCGCTCTTAGTCTTAGATGGAATTTACATTTATTTAACACATAAAATTTTTGCCGACCAAATTGTTAATGTCCAACGCGTAGTAATGACTTTGAAACCCATGGGTGCCTTAGTTTGCTATGTATTATTGATTGCTGGATTGAACTATTTTATTATCCAACGTAATCGTTCTATACCCGAGGCATTCTTCTTAGGTTTAGTGATTTATGGTGTTTACGATAGCACCAACTATGCTACACTAAAAAAATGGGAATCTAGCGTAGCTATTATGGATACATTATGGGGTGGCTCATTGTTTGCTTTGACAACTGCCATTACTTATTATCTTGCCTAATTATTAGTTTAGGTGCGGTTTTATTTACAAACACAATGGTATTCGCAATAACAGGTTTGGGAATCCCTCCAAACTTTTCACAAAAATCTTCAATAGATAACTGTTCTACAGGATAGTTACCTATCAATTTATTATGTAATTCTTTAGACTGTTCATCTGGCTCTAGTCCCCAGTGTTCATAGAAAGCTTCCAATAAATCATCATTGGGAAAATCAATATCTTGTTTTTCATCATTGGGTAGACCGCCATAATCCTCAACAAGGTCTAACCAATAAGGAGACCTAGAACCATAATATATCCAATGGTACCAAAGTTGTACTTGATAATCTTCGCAACTAGACTCAAACAATTCATTATATTGTCGGCGAATGGAATATTTACAAACACGATTCAGATGTAATCGTGTTTTGCCTTTCTGTGGCAAAATAGTAAGGTATTCTACTAAATCGGTTTCCTTAAAATATATTATAAATTTCATTTTGGTTGGCTCGTGAACCATAGGCTTACATTCATATGCCTTGTACTCTTTCAAAAAGTCGCAGATTTGGTATTTGCGTGCACACAAAGTCAAGACAATGGAGCCAATCAAACAGTCATGTTTTTTCTGCGAGAACAATTTGTCTTCTATATCGGGGTTTTCTGACTTATAGTAGCTTTCATATATTTTTGTTAAATAAGCAAAAGTATCTTTTTCATCGCCACTATAGTAAAGCTCATATGCCCAAAAGAGTGCTTCTTTGGATTGCTTTTCTAACATAGCAATCAACAAGGATTGTTTCACATCTATTGTTGGATAAAGATAACGGGTAAATACTAATTGGTCCATGTTGAGTTTTGATATTTATTCTTACCATTTAAGATAAGAATAAATCAATTTTTTTGTTTATACCAGATGTCTACCATAGAAATACCACAAAATTAAAGACAAAATGCTACCAACAACATAACCATTGCCTGCGCTAGTCAATGTCTTTCCCATTAAATAGTAAAACGCAAGAGGGAACAAGACATAAGACAATAAAATATAAAAAGCCATCACGTACAAAAACGTTTGGAATTTGGACATATTTTTATTTATATATATATTAGAAACATAAAACCACTAAATAGTATCTAAAGAACTATTACGGTTCAGTAAAATCAAATTTGTGAACAAATCTCTTATAAAACGATTTATACGTATTTTGTAACTTATCAAACCGCATATTGAACTTCCCATCCATAAAGCGTTTATCAATATTCTCTACAATAACCTTATCCTGTAACATTGTTTTCCACATCAAATCCTCAGATATTTTATCACCAATAGCATTCTGCATAAAATTACGATAAGTCTTCACAAAAAGCACGCTCTTATCATCGCTTACGGGTAGAGCAAACGTAATAACCGTACTAACGAATTCACCAAAAATTACACGGGCAACTGTGGTGTGCGGTAATATGAATTCATTCTCAATTGTGAGATTTTTAATACCATAGTATTTGCGAGCTAAAGACCTATCACCAGCTTCATATGAATAGGATGTTTTGTAGTGATGTGGGCCTACCAATCTGGGTGGGTGGTTCTCAATGGGTGCAGGATTCTTCGCATTACCAAATGTATGCACAAATCCAATATGCATGACATCCAATGAGTTTTCGCTTAAAATACGAGAATAACAATTAAAATCCATTTTCAAAAATACAACAGAATCATTACGAGCAACCTCCTCTTCTACAAATATATTATCTTCCATAGAAACATCGGTTCGGTTAGCAATAAGGTCCGAATACGTATTCAAATATACCCAACCATGTTTCTCAACAATTTGATATTTTGAAACATCATAGATAGGTGATGGGCGAAAGCAGATTCCAGGTACCTTTGCTAACGTTCCATTGGAATCAAATTCATAACCGTGATAAGGGCAAACAATATTGTTATTACATACCTTGCCTTTAGATAATGACGCACTTTTATGTGAGCATACGTCATCCAAAGCAACGTAGGAGCCATTCGTATTTTTCCATACCACATAATTTTTATTCCAAACAGTTACTTTTTGTGGTTTATTAACTACAAAATCAGAATCTATACCAACAACGTACCATTGTAAATCATATTTGTGCTGTTCTGTTAGCTGGTGATAATCTAGTTTAGGATAATCAATAATTTTGGGTTCTTGTGACATAGTCAATGCTTTACGGACCATATTGGGTAAAATAATGCCAAAAGATCCTACATGTCTAAAAATCCATAATAATGGAAATAGAAATTTCAAGTTCATTATAATATATTGTATAAATATCTTTATTTTATTTCGTTAATATATAAAATGGGAAAATCAACAACACGAAAATCAAAATCTCTGAATAGAAAAAGTAGAAGTGTGAGACCACGCAAAACAAAGCATAATCGTAGTGTAAATAACGTCAGTAATGAAAAAAAATCACACATAGTGCATGTATTCTTTGAGATGTTAAATACCGTAAAATTGTATCATTGGAAAACAAAATCCTATGCACAACATAAAGCTACCGACGAACTCTATGAACGTTTAAATGAGAACATTGATAAATTTGTGGAGGTCTTGCTAGGGAAGGACGAGAGCCGCATTAGAATGATAGAGAAAAGAATAAATGTTGTTGATTATTCAAATGTATCAGATTTCAAAGAGAAGATTTATAAATATCGTGATTTCTTGACAGGACTTAACAACCACTTTAATGAGAAAAAAGATTCGGATTTATTAAGTATTCGTGACGATATATTGGTAGACATTAATCAGTTTTTATATTTGATGACGTTTAACTAGGGAAAACCAAGGTTTTCCCTTACCCTTTCCTTCCCTTCATTTTTATATTCACTAAGCATTCCGCATAAGGTTGCGACGTTATTTAATCCTGGCGGCCACCTTCCACATACCTCTCTATGTCGTAGATTCGCCAAGTTGCGTCGTCCTCTAAACACTCTCTTACGTTCCGCATAAACCTTTTTCCAGTGCCTTTGCACAAGTCTTAGCCAATGGGTTTTCAATACAACAGAATAAGTCTCATCCTCTAAAATACAAAGTTTCATAATATGGACTTTTGCATTTTCTACCCGAACAATACTATATTGCGCCAAATATCGCCGAACTCTTTCAAACTCATATTGAAAGAACACAATAGGTGAAACCGAATTCACCATTAACAATATATCATTGCCGCCTGTACGTGTACGTTTCATCAAACCAATATAATATTTATCATGTTCTTTTTCACTGTATACATGGTGTGAATCATCTTGATAAATTTCGTCGTGCTCCCAGTCATTAAATTCTACTTCAAACTCTTCAAATACACTATCAGAATCACTACTATATTCATTATCTGTCCCACTGATGGATGAAATTTCAGAACCATTCAAATCATTCACAAAGACGATAGTTGAATCTGAATCAATACTGTCATTGTCACTATCACTGTCATTATACAAATCATAATTCACCATCTTAGATACATAAGTCGTTTATTTTATTTATTAGTAAATCATGCGACAGACAATCAATTTTTTGTCTATTTATTATATATATGTCAACATACAACGCAACCGATAAAGATATACCAGTACCGATAATTTCATCTGGTGTTCAATTAGTAGCTAAGCCAGCTGAAATTCCACCAACAACAGGATTAGGAGCAACATCAACCAAAGAGAAAATAGAAGTTAAGGTTAATCCTGTACAATATTATGTTAAAGCATCATTTATGATTACATACATTTTATTATTAACAACTGCGACAATAACATTTATAGAAGCGATGCGAACAAAAGTTGAGGCAGTTCGTCATATACTTAATTTAGAAACATGCGTTTCAGTAGTTGCTGGGTATTTCTATTCTATTTTTGTAACCCAAATAGAAGGCTACAGCAAAGAAGGTAAAGAAGTAGATTGGTCCGACATAACCAAAACACGTTATGTAGATTGGACAATAACAACGCCTCTAATGATCCTTGTTTTATGCATTGTATTGGGAAGCAATATTGGTATGAAAGTAGGACTTCGTGCTCTAGCGTTATTAATAGTATTAGATGTTTCTATGTTGGTGTTTGGATATATGGGTGAAGCCAACATTTTAAGTAGAGGTGTAGCAACCTTCCTTGGTTTCATTCCTTTTGCAATAATGTTTTATTTAATATATGCGTGGTTTATTGTACCCAAATATGTATTTGCTAATATGGCATTATTTATGACATATGTAGTATTATGGACATTGTATGGTCTAGTGTATTTATTACCAGAGACATATAAAAATATTACCATGAATGTATTAGACTGTATTGCCAAATGTTTTGTAGGAATTGGATTATGGCTTTATTATAGCAAAATGGTTGCTGTTTATTAAACGTACAAACTTTGGGATGTCAATACATATTTCAACACCATCCCCTCAATTTGGTTCAATTTATACATTAAATCAATTGCACCAAGTAGCTCACAAACATTCATCAACTCCTTAGCCACCGTTACAATCTTCATCATAGCCTTTGTAAAATCACCAATAGATATCTCTTTTTCCGATATCACAGTTTGAATAAAATACTTACATTCTTCCTCAGTCTGGCAATCACACCAATCCATGGAATACTGAATCATATCAAATATCATAGCACTTTCATAACGGATTCCACTACGGATATCAAGCAAATTCTCTTTGTCTTCATACGACCTATATAGTACTACCAAATCTTGAATAGTTTTCTTCAACAAATAGTCATCAATAAGTGGAACACTACATCGTTGGTCAGAAGGAATTTTCACATCCGTAAAACACGAGAACAGTCCAACTAGTTGTTTTGACGTAAAATCAGAGAAATAACCATTCTCTGACATGATTTTACTGATGGGTAGGGGATGAATCTCTGCAATATTGGATGCAATAACACCTAACATCGTAAGTTCATATTCTTCGCCCATAGTATTCAGATGTCCATGTTCTACCATAATTTGGCAAACAGCATCGGTTTGGCTCTTAATAAAATGCTCCATATATTCAATAGAATCTTTTTGCTTATTGTAGTCTGTATCCATCAAGGCAAGCTCTTTCACCTTCTGCACGTCATCCAGGAGTGTCCTATATTCATTACGGATTTTATCCATTTCACGCTCAATATCCTTGCGCTTTTTGTTGACAGCAGTCTTCAACTTGGTTTCCAAATCAATATATTGGTCACAGACTTCTTTGGGTGTCTTGCTCATCTTAATAGTTTGCCAGCGTTTATTGAGTTTTACAGACAATTCTTCCATATAGTTCTTATCAGCCTGAATAGATTTTTGTATTTCATTCCGAATCATACTTTTCTCAGAGAACTTATCAAACCCACTACTCTGACCATTTTTCAAAAGATTCAAAATCAGACTGTACGAAATATGAAACTTAGAGACCAACTTTTGTGGCACACCACCCAACATAGTTTTATAATCATTCAGTGTCGGAACATTAAATAGATTATTACAATGGACGACATGACCAACTGTATCAATACCACGACGACCTGCTCTGCCAGCCATCTGCGTATATTCATGCGCCATCAAATAACGCTCAGAACTACCATCAAACTTGGTTAAACTCGTAAATATAGCGGTTCGGATAGGACAGTCTAAGCCAATCGCAAAAGACTCCGTAGCAAAGAGCAACTTAATATATTTTTTGGAAATCATGAGCTCCACAATTTCACGTAGAATAGGAATCATACCTGAATGGTGAATACCAATGCCCTTTTCCAAGAGCCCAACCACTTGGTTGTATTCGGGCAACTGCAAATATTCTTGGTAATTAGGAAGCTTCCTGACAATCTGCTCACATTCTCTGCGAACAGTATATCCCACTTTGCTGTCGTCTTCTAACAGTGGAACAGTAATGTCTTTGGCACAGAGTTCAACGTGTTTACGGGAAAATACGAAGGCAATTGCGGGGAGCATATCATGGTCACGAAGAAAGAGTGATAGTTGATTCAAAACATTTTTGCGCTTCATGTCAACGTAGTTATTGTCTAGAAGCTCACGGACTTTTACAATGTTGCGATAGCCAGTATCATTGAATCCACCTTTGTGGTCTTGGAGAGGTATCAATTTATTTGTTGTATCGCGAATAAACTGTTGAGTGGTTTTGTCGCGAACTACCTTGAAAATGGCCTCTACCGTAGTTAGGAATCCATAGTGTGATAGAGGTACAACACGGTGATTTGTACTAGCCAATGCAACATGTTTACTAATTAAACCCTCTGACTCGGACTTGCTATGTCTTTTTTCAATCCATTCTGCAAAACCTGCAGGATTATCTATCGTTGCGGACAAGAGAACCATTTGGATATGGGGAGGAAGCATCAATATAGTCTTCTCCCAAACTTGACCACGCTCTTTATCATTAATATAATGCACTTCATCAAAGACAACACAACCCAAATCCTTCTGAACATCTATATTGAATGCTAATGGCGCATTATTAGTGGAGAGGAGGGTGTTAGAAGGTTCATTGGGTTCCCTCTGGAAGAGATAATTCATCAAAATCTCGGTGGTCATAATTAGAACATCCGCATCAGGATTGGTCTTAATATCACCAGTCAACAATCCAAACGAAATATCAGGATATTTTTTGGTAAATTCATAATATTTTTGATTAGAAAGAGCCTTGATAGGACTGGTATAAATCACCTTTTTCCCAAGACCAAAGAAATGCTGGATTGCAAACTCTGCTGGAAGAGTTTTACCGCTCCCCGTATGCGCAGTAACCAAAACATGATGTCCTTCAATGATAGCTTCAAGTGCATGCTTTTGGAAAGGGCTAAGAGGGTACGGGAACCTATTAAAATAATCTGCATATTTCTCATCTTGTTCAGTAGGGTATTCATCGGAGCAAATTTTAACCATGACGCTAACGTGTTATTTATAAATAGATACGTTTATTCTATTTATAAATCAATTTTTTAAAGGGATAAAGCATGGACCAATGGCGCAACGACCATAAGGTTGAAACCACTGGGTGGTTTCTGACCCTTACTTTTTATAATGGTTCTAATACTCTTTAATAAGTGCAATTTTGGCACTATGGTCTTGCGTATTAAACGCCGAGTTTTGGTGCACCCTATGTTTGACCAATACATCCTCAAAATTATAAAACCTCTTATTGGCCCTACGCAACCTGACCCATAGCTCGTAGTCTTCCACACCTGCAAATTCTTCCTTCCACAAACCAAGTTCTTTTCTCAACACAGCGCTGCTATTGATAACAGGATTCACCAACTTGAAATTAAAATCACTGAAGTCGCCATCTGGTATTTGGGGAATCACACCTTCCAAGTTCTCAAAATAAACACATTTTGAGCCAACGACATCGTATTTGTTCTGTTGCAATAACTCTGCTTGAACTGCGAGTTTTGTAGGAAGCCAAATATCGTCTACATCCAAAATCGCAATGTAATCGCATCTGCAAAACACAATCATAGCATTCAAACTATTAGCCTTGCCCTTTATATCGCAAAAATCATAAACACGAATGCGTTTATCTATATCGGCATAATCTCTTGCGATTTTATATGTAAACGAATCGGGCTCATGGCCGTTTACAGCAATAATAAGTTCCCAATTTTGAAATGTCTGGCTCAAAACAGATTCAACAGATTCACTAATGTATTCTATACCATTGTATACGGGCATCAAAATACTAATCATTTTATGTAAATATATACAAACATTGGTGTATATCTTTATCTGATTTTTATGTAAAAGTATTTATGCCGTTCCTTGTTCCACTGTTACAATCTCATCAAACGGATTTTGGCTTAATCTTACAATATTAATATTGTCATAACAGAATTTGCCTATTTGTAAAGTACAATATGTTTTATGGTCAATGACATTAAATTCCTTATTGTTGTAATATAAAAAACCCCGTAATAATCTGTCTTTATAATGTGTAAAAAACATGTTTACCTCCTTATCGTTATGCAAAAATTGCCTATGAATCATGAAATAATCTTGGGAACTCAGTAGCATATTAGACTCGCAATCATATAAATTTTCTTCTTTTAAGTTATGGCCAATATCCAATAATACGGGCAAATGCTCATCATCTCCCCAACTTAATACGACTCTTTGCAACATATATATTACATATATTACGTAAAAGTATTTATATTGGTTTCCTTTTTATTCTATTAATTCCATACCTGATAATTCTTTCATCGTACGTTTACTGGTTGTTTCTACTAAGAGCCCATTCGCATAAATACCGTAGTTCCAATAATAGTTTTCATTTTCTAAGGCAAGATGCCAAATGTTATGGATACCTTCACTAGCATAGGGGTGAGCACGGGGGTCTAGACAAGCAATTAAACGGTATTTATCGTCTGTAATATAAATATCGCCAGTGTAAGCGATGGATTTTTCACGTTGTTCCTCTGTGAGTTCGTCTACTAAAATAGAGTGGCAACCTGTAAGAACTAGGTCTTCAGTTAATTCGGGATATTGGTTGGGGCTGAGTCTGTAAAGGCGATTTTTACTGTTAAGGGAATGACCAGGATTATACATTTTAGAGTGGCCAATCATATCTACAGGAACGTAGCCATTCAAACGTGTTTTAACTAATGTTCCTTTGCGAATAGTTTCAATAGGCACATAGGTTTCTTGGCCATCAATGGAACAAAGAATCTTAGAACCTTCTAGGAAACAGGGGAAATGATATAAATAAGTTGCGTCAATACTCCAACCCTTGGCAACTAAAGCATCATATCCAGCTTGCCCATTCTGATTATAAATTGCTTGTGGGGCATCAATTACAATACGACTATGCACATCAAGTGTTGACCATGCATTTAATAATTTATCTAAATTTGTTATCCATTCATCGGGTGAAAAAGCGGTTGCGCCATCAATTATATCTTTCATACTCGTAACATTGGAAACATTCCAACTACTGATGTCTTGGTTGAATGAAGATGCATCTCTAAACATATTAGACATATTTGTAACATTAGAAACATTCCAATTACCGATAGGTTGATTAAATGATGTTGCGTTATTAAACATAGAAAGCATGTTTGTAACATTAGAAACGTTCCAACCACTAATGTCTTGGTTAAATGATGATGCGTTTTGAAACATACTAGACATATTTGTAACATTAGAAACGTTCCAACTACTAATGTCGTTGTTAAATCCATAAACAAACATAAACATATAACTCATGTTTGTGACGTTCAATGTTCCAGTTCCAGCACTCCAAGATAAAGCATTACCAAGACCTCCATTATAAAACGAACTAGCGCTATAAAACATATAGCTCATGTCAGTAACACTGCTTACATTCCAACTACTGATGTCTTGATTAAACGAACCAGTATACATAAACATATAGCTCATGTCAGTAACACTGCTTACATTCCAACTACTGATGTCTTGATTAAAAGCCGATGTATTCCTAAACATATATCTCATATTTGTAACACTGGAAACATTCCAACCACCTATAGGTTGATTGAATAATGTTGCTCCATTAAACATTTCTTTCATATCAAGAACATTAGAAACGTTCCAACCACTAATATCTTGATTAAATGAAGATGCGTCTCGAAACATTCCAGTGCTATCATTAAAATTTACAGTTTTTGAACCCCAATTTAAAGCAACACCACCATTGTTAAATGCTGATGCGCCACTAAACATATAAGTTGTTCTAGTAACATTATCAATATTCCAACTACTAATATCTTGATTAAAAGCATTAGTATTATAAAACATAGATGCAATATCATGAACGTTGGAAAAATCCCAACCACTGATATCTTGGTTAAATATATTACAGCCACAGAACAACGCATTCATATTTGTAATAGTAGAAGTAAGAGGTAAACTGGTAGGAACACTTATTAAATTAATGGCATTAAAAAAGGCACCCCCTAAATCTGTCAACCCAATTTCACCAAAACTCGTGCACTGTGTTAAATATAGTGCTCCAGTTCCAGCATTATTTTGATAACTTAAACTAGTAACACCGGTTCCATATACTCTAACTGTATAAGTGCCAGCATCTGTAAAAGTATGATTCTTAGAACCATCTGTACTTGTGTTTCCATCACCCCAATCTATAGAAGTAATTGTACCACCTTGCAGAGGCAATACTAATTCAAAGCCAGAAACAGTTATGTTATAGACAAGAACCAAAGGACTTGGACTAGACATTTATATATAACACTAACATTATTTACAACAGCAACCTCTGAAACAAAAACCAATTATCATATCGTCCATCTTCTTCTTTCAAATTATGACCAATGTCCAATAATACGGGCAAATGCTCATCATCTCCCCAACTTAAAACGACTCTTTGTAACATATATATTGTATATATTTATGTAAAAGTATTTATATTAGTTTATTTTTATTCTATTAATTCCATATTCTTTTTGTTTTTCAATAATTTATTACAACATGATTCTACAAGTAGTCCATTTGCATAAATTCCGTAATTTCCATTATCATCTTCATTTTCTAACGCAATGTGGTAAATATTGAATGTCCCTTTCTCTTCGTATGGAATTGTGTTTTCATCAACACAAGCGAGCAATCTGTATTTATCGTCTGTTTTATGGAATATTTTCCAGAATTTACTAGTTGCTTCTTGTTGTGATTCGGATAACTCATCTACCAACGAAGAGTGTCCACCAGTGACTATCAAATCCTCTAACAAATCAGTATATTTTTCATTAGTGTATTTATATAATCTATCTTTAATACGTTCATTATCGCCGCTGTTAAATATTTTGCTCCTTACTAATGAAGAAACCTTTTTATATCCATGAAGATGCGTTTTAACTAAATTACCGACCTTTATATTTTCAATAGGAACAAATTTTTCTTTTTCATCAATATAACAAAGAATAGTAGTACCTTCTTTAAAACAATAAACAACTGTTGCTCCACTTGGTATACCCCAATATTGTGCCCATGTTGTGGTTCCTGTTTTAATATCAGATGGATTGTTAACATTGATAGATAAAGTTATATTGGTTAATGAAGTGCATCCATCAAATGCTCCTTCTCCGATACTGGTTACCGAATCAGACATAGTTACGGTAATTATTGAGGTATCATTTTGGAATGCATAATCACCTATAGTTATTACGGAACTAGGAATAATTAAATCACCAACCGCCATTCGTCTGGCTATTAACAAATTAGAAGCTGAAAAAGTATTTAATGATGGGCAATTTGCAAAAGCATAGTTTCCTATAATTGTAATATCTCCTATTGTTACGGTAGTCAAATCGGTACATCCTGTGAAAGTTCCATTAGGTATAACAGTAATTGATGGAGGTAGAACTATAGATGGTAATGCAGCACAATTTTGGAATGCATTTATACCCAATTCAGTTACTGTAGCAGGTAAAGTTACTGTTGTTAAACTGGTGCAACCAGAGAATGCTCCTTGGGGTATAACTGTTATGGAATCAGGAATAGTAATTGATGGTAATGAAGTGCATCCTTGAAAAGCATTCGTTCCAAGTGATGTTACTGTAGAAGGAATAGTAACGGTTGTTAAATTGATAAGTCCACTGAAAGCACCAGTATCAATTGTAGTAACTGTACTAGGAATAGAAATACTAACAACATTAGGTTTATCTCCTTCGGATATTGTGGTACCTGTATAATCATATGCTACTACAACATATACATAATGGTCGGTTGTGGTGTTATCGTCTTTAGTTACTGTGATAGTTATAGTATTAGTACCAAGAACTAATCCAGTATCGCCAGATACAGTATAAGTAGAAGTATTGTCATATAATGTAACAGAGACAGTTACGCTTGTAGTTCCTGTGGGAACGTCAAAATTAGAACCTTCAATAACTGAACTTCCATTAATAGTAATAGAAGTTATAGCTGGGGCAACAAATCTATAAATATCTCCACCAAAAGCAAGAGCAACTAATTTTGAGCCATCGGAACTACTTGCCACAGTTCCCCAATTTAACGTATTTAAATTAGAATTACCTGTGGGTGTCCAAGTCGCACCAGAATCTGTGGACCTATAAATATCGCCACCAGAAACAGCAGCAACTAATTTTGAGCCATCTGAACTACTTGTTACAATCCACCAATTTAACGTATTTAAATTAGAATTACCTGTGGGTGTCCAAGTAGCACCTGAATCTGTGGAGCAATAAATATCACCACCCTGCGCAACCGCAACTAATTTTGAGCCATCGGAACTACTTGCTACACTAGACCAATTTAATGTATTTAAACTAGAATTGCCAGTAGGTGTCCAAGTAGCACCAGAATCAGTGGACCTATAAATATCGCCACCATAAACAGTAGCAACTAATTTTGAGCCATCGGAACTACTTGTTACAATCCACCAATTTAACGTATTTAAATTAGAATTACCTGTGGGTGTCCAAGTAGCACCCGAATCTGTGGAGCTATAAATATCACCACCCTGCACAACCGCAACTAATTTTGTTCCATCGGAACTACTTGCTACACTATACCAATTTAACGTATTTAAATTAGAATTACCTGTGGGTGTCCAAGTAGCACCAGAATCTGTGGAGCTATAAATATCACCACCCTGCGCAACCGCAACTAATTTTGAGCCATCGGAACTACTTGCTACACTAATCCAATATAATGTATTTAAAGTAGAATCGCCAGTAGGTGTCCAAATCGCACCAGAATCAGTGGACCTATAAATATCGCCTTCAGTAACAACAGCAACTAATTTTGTTCCATCGGAACTACCTGCTATACATTGCCAATATCTTGTATTTAAAGTGGCATTACCAGTAGAAATCCATCCACTATAATTTTGTGGTGGTGGTGTATAAAGTTTCGCATCAATTGTCCATCCCTTAGCAACTAAGGCATCATAACCAGCTTGTCCAGCACTACTATAATAAGAGTTGGGAGCATCAAATGTAATACCACTTTGTACAGTTAATGCTGACCAAGTATTTAATATATTATCAAGAATGAAAGGAGGTCCTTGTGGTGAAAGCTCCAATTTACCACCAAATATACCAGTCATATTAGTAACATTGGAAATGTTCCAACTACTGATGTCTTGATTGAATGCTATTGAGCCACGAAACATAGAATCCATATTAGTTACATTAGAAACGTTCCAACTACTAAGAGGTTGGTTGAATGCAACTGCACCCAAAAACATATTACTCATACTAGTAACATTGGAAACATCCCACCCACTAATGTCTTGGTTAAATGCAGTCGCATATTCAAACATATTAGCCATATCGGTAACACTGGAAACATCCCACCCACTAATGTCTTGGTTAAATGCAACTGCATTAGAAAACATATTACTCATGTTAGTAACAGTAGAAGTAGTAGGTAAACTAGTAGGAACCGTTGTTAAATTACTGGTCTCATAAAATGCAGAATTTAAGTCTGTCAATCCAATTTCACCGAAACTAGTGCATCCAGTCAAATATTGTGCTCCAGTACCGTTACCATCATAATTAAAATGAGTAACACCAGTTCCTGTTACACTAACTGTATAGGTTCCAGTATTTGTATAAGTATGGTTTTTAGAACCATCAGTGGTAGTAGTGCCATCTCCCCAATTTACAGAGGTAATAGTACCATATGGTAAAGGTAAAATCAATTCAAACCCAGTAACAGTAATGTCATAGACAAGAACCAAAGGACTTGGACTAGACATTTATATATAACACTAACATTATTTACAACAATAACCTCTGAAACAGAAACCAATTATCATACCGCAAATCTTCTTCCTTACACAGCGCAAAGTGCTCCAAATCCGATAATATACAATCCGCTACAATAATTTGGTCGTCTTTCACTAAATAACCATGCTTAAAATACAGCGCCAATTTCTGGTCCATTGTATTGCGCCACCATTCTACCCGAGATTTATGACAAATAAAAAATCCACCAGCAATAGAAACTTGATGTGGTGGTATTGGTGTTTCTGGCAAACCCAAATCATTTTTATTATTCACAATATGAGCAAGCATATTCATATATTCGGGGTTGTTATTGACACATGCGTAATAGATTTTGTTAATATCCAATAGAGTTATTTTATTTGTATTTGGCCAATTTACCAACTGTTCCCGACTCAAATCATTGGGTCTCCCACGAAAATACCCAATATCACACCAACCATAAAAATCCGTATCAAAGTATTTATTTACCATTGTTTGATGGACAAAGTGTATCTTCTCCGACCACAACATATTGAGCTTCCAATCTACACGAGTTTTCAATAAATCATTTTTCTCATGATTTAAAATCCATTCTGACCTATACCGATAGGTATAAAATTGGTTATGTGGTTTAATAATGATTTTAATACGATGATTATCATCATATTTTTCTAACAACTTGAATCCTTCATAGTCGCAATAGACTACCAAATTATAATTATTGACATTAGAAAGCATATTGTCTATCCATTGGTAATAGACAGAGGGGTCAAATTTGGCTTTAAAATTATACCAACAGGTTGAGAAAGTAATAGACATTATATATATTTATAAATAATGTTTTTAATATTGTTTCTGGCAATAGTTTTTAGACAGACAAAGCCGAATGCTTAACCGTCTTTTTGGTTTTGTTCTTTAATTTTAGTTCTTTTATTGCTCTTACTGACAATTTTTTACCCTTTTTCTTAGTAGCGCTTTTCGTTCTAGCGCAAACAAAACTCATATTACGAAAATATCCAGGTTTGCATTTTCTAGATAATTTTTTCTTATATGGATTGTATTCTAAATTCATCATATTTTTTACCTTTGAACCATAAAGCGCATTTACTACTTTATGCATTTCACGAACAGTAATTGTATCACGGGACAAATTTTTATCAACAGTGTTTCTTAAGAATAGGCCGAGAGCAAATCTGAATGAACGATTTTCAACAAGTATCTCATCACCATTTAAATCAAAAGTTGTAGAAAATGTATCTATCTTTTCTTCTCTCAACCAGTCCTCAGCGTGTTTCTCGTCTTGTTTCTCAAAATGTTTAAAATATGAGCTAAAAGAGTACATTGGGTCGCCATAATTTTTATCAGATTGTTCAAGCTCTGTGTTGGTTGGGTCTCCATATTTAAATTCACCTTCTTCGTTAAGGTCTGAGTCAATCATTTCTCTATTTTCATAAAACCTATTTATTATTTCAGACTGACACAATATTTTATTTAGTTCATCGGCATCTTTAATTCCATAGTGTTGCGCTATCATTTCCTTTGCTTTTAAATATAATTGATAATTTGAATGTCTAGACGCAAATCCTAAGAAGTCCTTCAAATAGTTATCTTCTTCTTTTTCTTCATCGTCTTCTTCTTCTTTTTCTTCTTCTTTTAAGCTCTTTCTATAAGTGATAACTCCACTTCTGTCAATATAATAAAACAATTTGTAATAAATTAAAAATAAATATGCCTTTATTTGTTTCCATATATTGGTATTAAAATCTATTTTTTTTTCAAGTGAGTCGTTATAGTTCTCAAACAATTCATCTACTACTCCTTCAATTAAATCCATATTTTCAAGGTCTACTATTTGAGATTGAATTGCGGAATTGCCACGAGTTATACTTGGGTCTGACGTATCTAATATTTCGCGCATTATTTCAATAAGGTCTGCAGCTTTGCACCGTAATGTCATTTGAGGTACAAAATCCACATCACCTATTGTTTTTAATTTCAAAGTATGTATGGTATCGTATGTATCCATATAAAACAAATTAGTATTTGGCTTACGATATAAACAGCGACTATCTTCAATATTACCAATAGCAGTATACATACGTTTTGTATTATCATTAACCATTAAAGTTCCAGTAATTTTTTTTAAATCTGCTAAATGGTCAACAATGCGAGAACATGCGTCAACGAATGTATCAATTATAACATTGGGATTCTCTTTTTTGGGATTATAATAGGTAATTACATATTCTACTCCAGGAAAGGTTTTGCATGATTCGGTTATATCTTCTGAAAATTTTAAATCCAATTCTTTCCCATGTTTGGTTTTAAAGATAAACATATCGTTTTTGGGTATAGTTAATTTTTTGCATAACTCGTTTACCATATCACCAAAATCGCCATCTCCTATGTCGTTAGTTACGTTAAATTTGATTGATTTTTTATTATCTGTTTTTCGGTTTTCGTTAAAATATTCTAAATAAGATTCGTTTTCATGTTTTTCTAGTTTTTCAGCTTCGTATTCTTCTTTAAATGCTTCCATGAATTCTCTTTCTTCTTCGTCCATATCTTCTTCATTAATGTTTTCATTAAGATTGAGTTTTTTTTCCTGTCCTATTGGAATGCGAACTAACAAATAATTATCGTCAACTTCCGTAACGCTTTTTACATCCATTTTATCTTTTAATAATCTTAACGTTAAATCTGAATTAATAAGTGAATGTTTGTTTTTATGCAACGACAATTTTGTTATATCATGTGTTTCAAATTCATATCCTATACTTAATATTTTTTTAAATGTTTTGTCCGATATTAAACTTCCACCTAAAAACATATCTATACATTAAAAAGATAAATAATTCTAGAGGGAACCTACGGTTCCCCCTTACCCCCTCCCTTTTGTTTGTACATATTATTTGTTTCATAGCATTTTAACTAATTATATTTTAATAAAAAAGTATTAAGTTACAAAAAGGGAGGGGGTAAGGGGGAACCGTAGGTTCCCCCTATTAGTAGCTCCAATGAATTTCAAATATAGAGATGTAAGGTGATTTAGCATCCATCCACTCCAAGAATTCTTTGAAATCATTATGATTTTCCTCAGTCCAGTAGTCGTCGTCTAAAAACTCGTTTTGCATTTTAACAGTATTCCAGTGAGGATAGAAATGTAGAAAGTCTTTGGGGCGTGCAGTAAAAGTATCACCATGGAATTTATAAATGTAACAATGAAAATGATGACCACTACATTCAATAAACTGATGAAATTTCTCTGGAATCCTGAATTCCTCTGGGTCATACGGTTTCTTATCTAGAAACCCTTGGTTAATATAATTTACATACGGCATACCCGTTTTTTCATCAATGCTTAATGCGAAACTAACAGATAAATCAAACCCCATGATAATCCTTTACTTTTACTTTTTTACATATTCGTATCAAATACTTGGGTTATTCAATTTTTCAAGATGATTTGTATAATTCCTTAACAGATTGACTTCGTTTAAGAGCGTTTCTAGCCTCCATTTGTTGTTGCTGTATTCTTAAAGTATCCATTGTTGTTAAAATAGATTTATTCATGTACATGAATGTGCAAGTGTTTGCAGTAAATGTTTGCGCTGAGCTAAAACATTTACCATTTCCACATACAATAAGAATATTTTCCTTTTGCGGCATTTTTTAATAAAGACAAAGAAACGTATGATAACATCAATTTTTTATATTCAGATACTATATATTTTAGACGAAATGGATTTGCAAAATAGAGATGATAAAATATTAGGTGTTCCTGTAGGTGTATATTATGGACAAAATGAAAGAGTAGATGAATTAAATAATAGAATGGAAACTAGACATTTTCCTGATTCACCCTTACAACCTAATTTTGACCCACGCTCAATACCTACCAAACAATCAAAATTCCCAATTATCAATCGCCGTAAAAACATGAATGAGCCTGTTATCCCCTATTTGGATTATAACCAAACCGTAAATTTCAATCCTGGAACTCACCGTGCTCCTCCTTCTGGTTTTCTCAATAACATAGACACAGAGACCATTTTAAGAAACCAAGCATTTGCGTTGCAACGTGGTGGAGAACAAGGTGTATATATTCCATCTAGCCAAAGTGAATTATATAATTTACGCATACCTAAAGGTAGTCAAAATGAACCACAACCTCACCCTGACCTTTTCAAGAAGACAATACTTGACCAGAGACCACATCCTAATCTACAAGGTAATACTATTGGGCGTGAACGTTTTTTCAATCATACTCGCACGCAATTACGTGGATTAGATAACTAGTTAATTATACGAATGTTTACTACATTTGCATTATAAAAAACAACATATTTAAGGGAGGGGGGTAAGGGGAAAAAGCATGGTCCGTTGGTTCCCCCTTAAGAATATATAATATTATTATATATGCTTAAATATCTAACAAATATAGTAACAACAAGTAATCCGAATTTATTTTATTTGCAACTTTTATTGATTTTAGCAATAGTTTTTTTAGCCATTTATCTATACAAAGTTAGCGAATCACCATATGCAAAAAAACATAGACAACAGGAAGGATTTACTCAAGAACAACCTTATGTGTTAAAACAAAACCAAAATGTATATGACGAATTTTATGCGGAGGTTTATGATGGTGTAAATAACCGTGACAAAATATGCCAACGTGAGCTCTTCCAAATCATTAAAATGACGGAGGCCACAACTGCTAATAGTGTATTTTTAGAAGTCGGCTCTGCTACTGGAACAGTATTAAAACATTTGGCGAACGCAGGATATACTGCATATGGCATAGATAAATCTGAAGCAATGGTAACACATACTGAGACCAAATATCCCGATTTGAATGTGAAATCAGCCGATGTATTGGACCCTATGACTTATGAAAACGGCGTGTTCACACATATATTATGTTTGAATTTTACTATTTATGAATTTGAGAACAAGCGCCAGTTTTTCAGCAACTGTTATTATTGGATGAAACCCAATGCCTATTTGGTTGTACATTTAGTAAACCCGACAAAATTCAGCACCAGAAAGTATTTGAAATTTAAAGGGTTTACAAGCAGACTTTTTGAGAATCTTTTACCAGAGACACAATCAGAGCCTAGAGAAACAGAATTGAACGCTGAATTTGAGGATTGCAAATATCATGAGAAATATGAGACAACTACGGATAAAAAAACTGTTACGTTCACACAAGTTTTTACAGACAATATTAGTAAGAATATCAGACAAAATGAGCAGACATTAAAGATGGAGACTATAGACGAACTTTTGGATATTGCCAAAAAGTGTGGATTTATTGTTCATGCAAAGACATCTATGAAAGGCTGCAATGGAGACGCTAATCAATATTTGTATGTTTTAGAAAGATCTATGTAATTACAAAACAATGCGTTCAAATTTTATTAATTTCTATATATAAAATATAAATTAATGCCAAGTAGCGTTACTACTATCCCCGACCCTTTGATAAAAGACCAGAGCGGAAACATAGTTTACTATGATTCTGCGTTTCCTCCCGTTGGCGGTATTTCTAGTGGATATCAATATAGCATAAGATATAACGGCGAACAAAAATCAGATTTATTTAGCTCAATCAATATATTAACTAGTAATTATGATGGTAATGAAGGGAATACATTTGCGTACGACTTGTCCAGTGATAAAATTTATTTTTTTATTACCAATAAAATTCATACTGTATTTTGTAGCGATTTCATGGGAACACCGGTACAATTTTCCAGCTTAACTTTTTCTAACCCAAAAGGAATAGAAGTTGATAACAGTGGTAACGTATATGTTTCTGTAACTACTGCTATTTATAAACTTGATTCCACAGGAAACTATGTTTCAAATTTAGCTGCCAATAATAATGATTATTGGATTGATAGCTTAAATGATAATAATCAATTAGGTAATAATCCTGTATTCTTAGGCAACCCTTATGACTTAGTTGTTTACAATGGTTATTTGTATATGGCACAGGATAATCACATGGTAACACGAATTCCATTAAATGCTACTTCTAGAACCCAATTAGAAATCGTTTATGATGCAAGACACTATTTAAAAGACAAGGCCTTTCAATATGATATTTTAGCGAAACAACATTTTAACGGTAACCCATATCTCTATTATAAAGGAAACAACGAAGGAGGAGGAACTGGTAACAAGGATAATTGGGGATGGAATTGGATGTATATATCTACTAGTTCTACTAAAGCTGGTTGTTATGATAAAAATAATTGGGTTTTACAATCTAGAACCTGGAATGAAGACACAAATTCTGAGAACGTTTACCCTCTTACTTCTGGGGACCCTGGATACAATGCCGCATATGACGGCGTTTATGGTGATTGGGATGATGATGCTGTATACGTATACAATGGCACATTAGCTATTGGAACAACAAAACCTTGGGGAAGCACAAATGTTAATATATATGATAATTTTGATTTAGATAGTATTTATTATAATGACGAAAGAATACCAGCATGGGCTAGCTTTGACCTTAATGATTTAAAACAAGATAATAATGAACCAGACGGTGCTATGCATTTAAAACACTTAACAATAGATAAAAAAAACGGAAGCATTTATTTTACAGTTGAGCATCCAGGGTACAATTATATTTATAAAGTAACAATAGATGGACAAAATATAAGACATTGTACTGAATTGTATAAATTGCCACTTATTTCAGGGGAGTCTGATAGTATAAACGGATTAGTTATGGACGCTTCACAAAATTTATATTCATTAGTATATCTTAATCATACTGTAAACTCAAATACTACATACGAAAGTAATATTTATAAACTTGGATTTGACCAACTCGCAACTAGAAGCCAATATTATTTGGACAATAGTGCAGTATTGGTTAGAACTGCACCAAACCCATCATTACCTGTTGCATCCACTTCTTTCTCAGTACCTAATGTAGTTGCTACTGGTTTAACAATAGACAACACTGATACTTTATATGGTGGTTATGGTGGTAATTCTGTCTATCAATTTACAAACCAATATGTGTTTAGACACGTAAATCTTAATGCCGTAGGAGACTTATCATTAAATGTTTACAACAACACATTGGAAACAACAGTTGCTACTATAAATGTAAACGTTGTTATATGTTTTAAAGAGGATTCCAAAATTTTATGCCTAGTAGATAATGAAGAAAAGTATGTTCCTATTCAACACATTAAAGTAGGCGATTTAGTAAAAACCTATCTTCATGGCTACAAAAAGGTTGAAGTGGTCGGCAGCAGCAGACTTCATAATTCAGGAAACTGCGAACGTATAAAAGATAGGCTTTACAAATACACTCAAGAAAATTATCCTGAGCTTACAGAAGAATTAGTTATAACAGGAGGGCATTCTATATTGGTTGACGAATTAAGCGAGCAACAAAAAACAGAAACAGGAGCATATTGGAAAATTTTCCATAAAACGGATGATAAATACAGATTACTTTCTGTCGTAAACGACAAAGCAATTCCATATGAAATACCTGGCGAATTCAATATATATCATATTGCCTTAGAAAGTGATAACGATTTATTAAACTACGGAATATACGCAAATGGACTATTAGTAGAGTCATGCAACAAACGCATTTTAACAAAATGTATGAACACAAATTAATACAATAATTTAGAAGGGTTCGTAACATATTTTATGTTTTACACAATTGCACATTTAAATCGCCCAATATTAGGCATTTATCAGCGGAATGGCAACGTTACCATGCGCATTTTAAATGCGCAAAGGTGTAAAGGAACATATATAAAGAGATTGTGATAAAATTAATAATGAAAATTTTATCACTAGGACTATTAATTCTTCTTTCCAACACTAAATCTACCCGTATACTACCAAGGAAATTATGCAAAGATTGTAAATATTTTATAGCCCATAAAAAAGAATGTGCATTGTTTGGAGATACGGATTTAGTAAATGGTAAACATGACTATAATTATGCTAAGAATGCAAGAAACAATGAGAATAAATGTGGTGAAGAGGCAAAGTTTTTTGAAGAGAACAATAATAAAATTATGACAGTTCCTTATTACTTTTTATTGAATACTGCAACGTATTGGCCACTAACGCCAGTAATAGCTTTAGTTTTCTTTTATATTAATATTTTTTATAAATTATGGTATCCTGAATAAAAACATTTTAGTAGGGTTCTACGTATTAACTCGCACTACATTCTTCTCAAAAAAACCTATCAATATTTGGATTCAACCTCACAACAACGCAATAATGTGTGCCAACTCTTGCAATCCAATAAAAAAAATATATAGATTATATATATGACTTACGTAATTCGCAAAACACCGAATAAACAAGGATATATTAAAGCGCGATTTAAAACTAAAAGAAACGCAAAAAAACAGTTGAAAATTTTACGTAAAACAAGAAAGTCTTTGCGTAATAAAAAACATAAAATGACTGGCGGTGGCCCAACAGACGCTCAAATAGATAAAGCTTCTGATAAATATAAGGCGATTGCAATTGAATTAAAAAACCACAAAATAACTCAGGAAATACAACATAAAAATGATACAAGAGAGGTTACAACATTCGTAAAAAAATTTGAATTTAAAGGCGTGAGTACTTTTTTTCCTAATAGAAAAAGATTACATTTTTCAGCTATCGTTAAGTGTGCTCAATGTGATGTAATTAAATCTAATATATTTGATGCTAGATTTATCAAAACAGATCATACTTCGTTAACTTTCAGTGAAATAACACCTCTTGATGGTAATAACGCTCAATATTTAGACTCTTTAAAAAACCCTCTAATTGAAAGAACGGCTAAATATGTAAACCCAGAACCAGGTAATATTACTATTACGGGTTATTTAGATCAGTGGGACCAAAACGAAACAAATTTTTTATTGGCTTTAGGTGATTTTGTGGTACTTGAAGATAAATGGGTAGATAATGATCATCTACATACATGGAAATATTCTGGTACTGATGCCCCAACGACAGACATTAAAAGACCAAAACCATCTATTGATTTTGGTAAGTTAGTACCTGGTCAAGACGTTAAATTTGAAGATACATAATAGATTAGTTATTTAAAAACATATAATAAAATATATTAAATAATACTACATGATTGAATATATTTTATTAACAATATCATTAACATATATTACAATTTATGCATATATTAAATTATCATTCCCTTTTTGGAATAATCAACCAGTTTTCCACACGTACGATTACTGGCGTTTTTTCTACTATACGCCATTTGTAGTGTATAAATATCGTCCTATGAAAACCAAATTCTGTGAATTCAACCAAATCAAAACCTATCAATATTTGGATTCAACCACACAACAGCGCAAAGATGTGTGTCAACTCTTACAATCAAATTATATAATGAATGACCGCATATTGATAACAACAATAGATAAAGATTTAGATGCACAATATACAGGACACAGTGAGCCTGCATTTTTATCTATTTACAGTGAGAAAAAATATGAATTTACAAACACAGACCCCACGTTTGCAGAACAATATAACGATATCACAACTGCTTTAAAACCCATAGGATGTGTCTTATCAAAACCACTTAGCCTTTATTATAGAGAATCAATTCAACATAACACATACACCGAAGCACCAATATACTATATAGACGTCATTTGTGCCAAACGTGAGTTAGACCAGAAGAAACTAAATAGACAGTTATTACAAACCCACGAATATAACCAGCGGTTTAAAAACCCCAATGTACTCTGTTCGCTCATTAAAAAAGAAATAGATTTATTTGATGGGGTAATACCGTTAGTAGAGTACAATACCTATGTGTTTTATTTACGCAATTTGACTTTTCCGCCATTACCTGCCCATTTCCATATTACGCATATTGACATAGAACATACAGATATTTTAACCGATTTTTTATATGAGCAAACACACTTGGACCTAGCATTGTCAAAAAAACATTTTGATATTATGGTTTTATCAGATATGGGGAATTTGATAGCGCTGATTAAACAGAATCTGTTATATGCATATTGTTTGAGAAACGGCTCACATATTTATGGATTTTATTTCTTAAAAGACGCGAAAATGCAATATGAAGACATTGACGGAGATACATTGCAATTAGTTGGAAGTGTTATGAATTGTGATAGCATCAAATTATTTTATGACGGACTTTTGCATAGTATGCATGATATTATAAAGAAGAGAAAAAGAAACTTGTCCCAATACAAAATGTTATTGTTTGAAGCAATTGGCGATAATACGATATTGTTACAATTGTGGCGTGAGAGAAACACACCTGTGTTTACAAATAAAACGGCATATTATACGTTTAATTTAATTTATCCAAGGTCGCCGTTATTGGCGGAAAGGTGCTTTGTTTTATAATCTATAACAAATATATAATGAATACAATCACTAAGAAAATAAATAGAAAAACAAGAAAATCTAAAAAACTAAACAGACGAACAAGAAGGTGCGGTGGAGCTTTAGTTACAAATATTGCTAGAGGAATTACAACCGATAAAGAATTAAGTAAAAATTATCATGAAACGTTAATTAAAGTAGAAAATACCGATTATGTGGTAAGATATATTGTCCCAGACCATTTCTTATTTAAAACTCCTGACCAAGTGTTTAAGAGTCCTGAGTTTGAAGCAGTCTTATCGGGTAAAAAAGTACCAAAATGTTTATTTACTATCGCTGATAGCGAATTTTCTAATAATGTAACAATGCATCATAATATAACTATGTTTGTTAAAGTACAAAGCATAAAGAATCCAAAAGCTTTCTATTGGTTTGCTGTTGTAGATTCAGGCACCCAGGTTGTTAAAACTGGCGAATTATTTAACTATGTATTCTTTGCAATAAAAGCCAAAAAGTGCCAAATAAGCAATAATAACTCAAACGTTATAACTATAAAAAATTCCAAAATGTATAAGACAAAGGATTGCACTGGTGACAAATGCACAGTAGTTTTAGTAAACGGGAAAAACGGTGCACTAGAAGTTCTTAGTAAAAAGTCAGTTTATCAAACAGTATTGTTTAACTTTTTTGTACAACAACAAGCACAGGAATTTGCTAAAGAAGAAGCAGTTATTGGAGCTGCCGTAGTTGGAGCGGAAGCTGCTACTGGTATAGATAACGACATGTTTGATTTGTTTTAACTTTCAGATTAAAATTACATTCTCAAAAAATTGAAAATAAAATAGGTTATATTGAATAATAACAACATTAAAGAAATGACACTATTAAGCAAACTATTCCATTTTGTACTTTTGACATCTCAAAAGTACAATATAGATGAATCACATGGACTTTCGCATAGTATGAATGTTCTGCGTTTCGCAAGCGAAATATACGAAACAGAAGTAAACACTCACCCTATCATCAAACAGCAAGAAAAAATTATTTATGTTTCCGCAGCACTGCATGATATGTGTGATAAAAAGTATATGGACCAAGACCAAGGAATTAGAGAGATTGAGGAATTCTTAGCGGAAAATAAAATGACACCTCTTGATGTTAATGTTGTGAAACTTATTATTTCAACAATGTCTTATTCTACGGTAAAAAAGCATGGATTCCCTAATTTAGGGCCTTATAAAAGGGCATACCATATTGTTAGAGAGGCAGATTTACTAAGCGCATATGATTTTGACAGATGTATGATTTATAATATGCACCGTCAAAATGGAGATTTTGATGAGGCATTTAAGGATGCATCTCATATCTTTGATATTCGTGTGATGAAGCATAATGAGGATGCTCTGTTTCTGACAAATTATGCTAGACAAAAGTCGTTGGAGTTGGAGAGACAATCATTAAATCAAATTGCGAGTTGGAAGAGGCTGGTAAAAAATCCTATTTTGATGTAAAATGTATAAACAATTTCGCATATATATAATATTTTTAATAAAAAATAGTGATTTTTTTCTGATAAAAAATTGAAAAATGCTTTTCAAAAACAAGTTAAAGAAATTCCGTGTTATTTTCCTAGTCTCAGTTACTCAGCAAAAATGTCCGCCATGATTCAGGCACTTGATTCCTTCACTCCTTTGCGTTCTGGTGAGAATGGTCACGCCGAACTAGATTGGTCCAATGATATTCAAGAGAAGATTGTCCAGTTTGATTTCCAGTGTGTTCGCACGGATGCAGAAGGTGTCGCAGATTTGGCCAAGGTTTTGGATGGACTCCTTAGTGAACTTAGTACATCTACCAATGAGAGTCACAATAAGCTACTGGTGACCCTCTACAAAATCATTGCCAAGACTCGTGACATCAACGGCGGCAAGGGTGAGTACATGCTTTCCTACATGATGATTTGGACTTGGTATAAACACTATCCTGATCTTGCTCTAACCGCTCTTCAGATGTTTGTAATGGAGCCAAAAGAGATTGATGAGTCTTTGCCATCTCAGGAGCCATATGGCTCATGGAAGGACATTAAGTACTTCTGCAAGTATGTTTTGGACAATGGCGGTACTATGGAGCACCCATTGATTCAGTTATGCATTGAGGGAGTCAACAGTACTCTGCGTTTGGACGACAATGTCTATAATAGTACTGGCGAGGATACTAGTAAGAATCTGACTCTTGTGTCCAAGTGGGTTCCTCGTGAGGATGCTAAGTTTGGCTTCCTCTATGATGCCCTAGCTACGAACTACTTCCCCAATTTCATGGCTACAGCAAAGACCGACGTTTCTAAGGCAAAGGCTCTAAAGAAGTGCAAGGCCCAGTATCGCATGCTCTGTTCCAAGCTAAACCGTCACCTGGATACAGTTCAAATCAAGCAGGCATCCAAGAATTGGGCGGACATCAATCATGCCAAGACCACTTCTATCACTATGGCCAAGCAGCGTAAGGCATTCCTCAACCAGAAGAAGGCGGGTGGTGAGACTAGGTCTGATGACCCTGACCGTGTCCAGTGTGCTGAGAATCTCCGTGCTTATCTGGAGTCTCTCAAGAAGGAGGGAAAGGAAGTGAAGGGTAAGAATGTCGGTCTGGAGATGTTTGGAGCACAGGCTCTTGGACTTCTGCATTTTGGTTACGACTCTGTTATGAATCGGGAGGAGGCAGACATCCTGAACTCCCAGTGGCGTGATAACTGTAACAAGAAGAATGCGAATGGTCTTGGTCCTATGGTTCCTATTGTTGATACTTCAGGTTCTATGTCTGGTGACCCACTTCATGCGGCCCTTTCGCTTGGAGTTCGTGTTGCAGAGAAGTCCCTTCTTGGTAAGCGAGTCATGACGTTCTCAGCAGAGCCCGCATGGATTAATCTGGATGGCTGCGATACATTCACAGATATGGTCGGCGCCATTATGAGGAAGAGCAACACTGCGGGTCTTAACACCAACTTCTACAAGGCATTGGACCTAATTCTAACGGTTATTGAGGAGAAGCAAATTCCAGCTGCAGATGTGGAGAACATGATTCTTGCTGTGTTTTCGGATATGCAGATTGATGATAACCTGCATATTATGACTAATCCTGGTGCGCTGGGGTACAGTCCCACAGAGACACAGAAAGTACAGGCCAGGGGTAAGTGGTCAGTCATGCATGAGCAAATCAAGACCAGGTACGGTGAGGTAGGTATGCGAATGTATGGGCAGCCTCTGAACCCTCCGCATATCCTCTTCTGGAACTTGAGGAAGACCAATGGTTTCCCTACTCTGTCTACTGAGGCAGGTTGTTCTATGATGAGTGGGTTTGACCCGACCATCTTGAATATGTTCTGTGAGTTGGGTATGGATGCACTGAAGGAGATGACTCCTTACAAGACTCTACTAAAGCTTCTGGACAATCCTCGGTATCTGCCCATGGAGACAGTTATTCGTTCGGCACTTGTAATCACGTAAGCATATAAACACTTTGTAAAAATAATATAAAGAATAATCGTTATATATATTAAGTCAGAACCTAGCACCCATTTGTCCAGTACAAAAAATGGTTCATACAGCAAAACACTTTTAAAAATATTTAGGACGTAGGACTTAGGCGGTTGAGGGTCAATTGTACCAGGACCCAATAATAAAGGTAAAAAGGAAAATTGTATCGGACAGCAATAAAATAAACCAATGTTTTTATTATAAAAACAGCCAGCTAATCTTCAAACATTGAAAATATGTAAGAAATTAGTAAACGTTAAAAACTGATACTAGCATTAAAACATAACCCGCTCAAAAATTTAAATATTTTTGATGAAAAATTCAAATACTTTTTCATCAAAACACGATAATCTACCATTTCAATTTTGCAATTTTTATTAGGTCTTCCGATACAACATCTTTGGCTTGATTCTTTAATAGTTTTTTTGTATGCCATTTAGAAAACGTTTCTAAAAATACTTTCCGTGTAGGAAAAACAAGGAGAACATCCTTTCTTACTTTTTTCCATAGAACAACAACGCGCTTTGAATCCCTAAATTGTTGAAAAGTTCGTATTAATCCAACTGCTTCATCACGTATCTCTTCAATATCTTGTAGATGGATTGCTTCATAAAATTCATTTACCTCTTCTTTCATCCATTCATATTGAAATAGTTTATTTCCAGCAACTGCGTATGATTTTTTTTCATTCGTCATAGTTCTATAATTAACAATAGTTACCCAATCGGGTATTTGAATTTCCATAAAATATATAATAAACAATCATATATTTTCATCAAAACATCATCTAATATATTTTCCAGACCTAGAGAAAGAATCCACAACAAAAATAATAAACACACCCAAAAAAGTATACAGAATAAATTCCTCTGTAATATTGTTTGTTTTTTCATGGCTCTGTTCCTCCAATAAATGTACCATATAGTTTATTTTTTCCATTAATTTACTATCACTAGACCCTTGACTAATTCCCATGCTCGCATAATAAGGTTTATTTGCTAATTGCTGAGGTGGCTCATAGCTGCGTTGGTAATTACTTAGACTAGCAGAACCACTATTGTTTGCACCATAGTTTCCAGCACTCTTCATATCATTAGATGCTTGCAAATAAGAAGGAATATTTGCAACGTATGGTTTTGATTCTGTATTATCACTATTATCTTTTTTCACATTTAATGATGGTGGCGATATAGGAGTGAAACTACCCATTTTGTTATCAGCTGGCTCAGTGTCAGAAGAAGTCATCTTGTTTAATAATTCGTTTACCCGAATATTACGTTTCTCTAAAGATTCTTGATGATCATCAATATTACTAGGTTGCATTTTATTTAAATTTTCAGTTTCGCCTTGATAATCAACTTCTCCTACACCATCTGGTCTTAATTTAACAGTCTTTCTCAAATTCATGCTAGATTGTCGTTTTTTAGGAGTATCTTCATTTGTCCATGTAGATGCGGATGTTACTAAAGAAGACATTTTTATATTATGGTTTACTTAAAAAATCAATAGATTTTATTTTTACGCCCTTTCAACAATAAATTCTATTAAAATATGGTATTTGTTTTTCCAATAAAATAGCAGTATTATATAAATAATATGATTAATACAGTAGCTCAATTCATTCCAATTCTTGTTTTGTTTCTTGTAATTTCTTATTTTAAAAGTATTGCCAAATTTAGTAATACAGTTTTAGGGAAATTATTAGCAATATGCATTATTGTATTTTACACATTTCTTGATAAGTTATTAGGGGCACTTGTTTGTCTTATTGTAATATTCTATTACCAGTCAGACACTGTTGAAACTATGCTAAACATGGACAACGATTTTAATGATATTAATGATTTGACCGATTCTAATGATTTAGAAATTAATCAGCACATGACAGAAGACCATGTAGACGATTATATTTTTATTGATAATAAGAAAAAAAAAGAGGGAATGGTGAATTACGAGAGTGGTGGCAATAAAGATATATTAATTAATAATGATAAAATGCAAAATGAGTTTAGAAAAAATAACTGTGTCAATGGAGAGCTTACAAATAAAGGGGTGCCAGTGAATTATGAAATGACAGAGCATGTTTTTCCTGAGGTTAAGTTTAGAAGAGGGTTCTGTAATCCTTGTTTAAAAGAATGCGAATTTTCTATTATAGAACAAAAATTGGCATTGGAAGATAAGTTAAGGATACCCTTACAAATAAAATAAAATAATGTAGACATCGGGGATTCTCTAGAAAAATATCCAGATTAAGTATAATGGGTAAGAAAAATAGACAAGAGAAACAACCACAAAGTAAGAATATATTGACACAGTTATTTAGTTATTTACATAACAATATCCAAGCAATAAATAATAGTAAAATTTTCGCTGGATTAATGATTATAACATTAAATATTGTGTCTAAATTTGCTAACTTCAAATTAAGCAAGACATTGGAATCCTACTTTAAATTTACCTTTAGCAGACAAGTCCTAGTTTTTGCTATTGCATGGATGGGAACTCGTGACATTTACATTTCTCTAATAATAACTATTCTTTTTGTTATTTTAACTGAATATCTGTTCCATGAGGAAAGTCGGTTTTTTGTGTTATCTGAGGAATTCAAAGACTATCATATTAGTATGTTAGATAACGAAACGAATAACTCAAATATAACAGAAGAAGATATTAAGAAAGCAAAGTCTGTTTTAGAACGTGCCAAGGAATTAAAAATGTTATCTGATGACAATGATTTTAAGAGTTATACATTTTAGAATACCAAATAATAATAATGTTTATGAAAGAAACATTATTAAATAATTATAATATTCGCATTATATAGATAGATTATGTCAATAAGAGTAGAACCAAAATTATTAAAAGTTACATTATACACGAATGTACCCGTTGGAAATGATTATGAAAAAGATATTTTAACGTTTGGCTCATTGATGAGTCCCGAATTAAAAGCAGTTCGTATACAACCAACTCAATATCCGTTTTTTACATTTCAAATAAAGTATGACGAGGCAGTTCTTGGGTTTTATAGTTATGATGAAATAGTAAAAACATTTTTTAAGAAAGACTACTTTTTAACTAGACTGTGCAATAGTAGCGATATTATACCACATAAAGAAGGTGAGCTAAAAAGTGAAAGTATTCTAGAAAGTATAGGAGAAGACAAAGCTAGTGTAAATAAAAAAATAAGAGAAAATATTAACAACAATATGATGCTAATGATTAAATACTTATTGCCTACAAAATGGCCAGTAATAAACAATCATTATAATTCGTATGACTTGTTTAAATTGAAAGACTCTATGGGCACTTTGTTTTTTAATCCATTTATTAGTAGGAAATATGTAAATTTAAAATTAACGAGTGGTATTTACTCTTTAAAAAAGGTAGTATGGTTAAACGACATGTTAAATCTTATTGACAAATTTGATGACGAGACTAATACTTATGACGAATCAAAAACAACAATAGGAAAATATTCAAATCAAAGAACAATTGATGAAATAATTAATGAAGAAAGATATTCAGAGGTAAAATCGTGTTATAAGAAAAAATGTAAAGATAGCGATCTTATTTATCTTGGAATACAGATAAATACTGATCAATATGAAGCATCAGTTGATGTTGAATTGTTTGAAGGTGAAATAAAAGAGGGTGATGAAAAAAACATTAAATGTCCATATTATAGTGATTTTTTGGGTGAGCAATTAAAAGAATTAATGAGACCGCAAAAAAAAGAAGAATATAGTAAATTAGGTAAAAACCCTTTGTATTCTATACAAAGTAAGATTTCAAAGAAGAAAGGATTTATAGAGAAAGAAGAAGTTGATGAAAAAACAAAGGCAAAACGTAAAGAAGAAGATAGTGAATATAATGAGATTGATGAAAAATTACGTAGAAATTATGAAGTTTATAGTAATCCATTCTTTGAACAACAAAAACAAGGTAGATTAAAAGCTAAAATTAAAAAGTACGACATAAATGCTAAAAATTTATATGCTTTTTTGCAACAGAACTTAAATCCTTTTTTAAAATTTATTACACAGGATAGCAAAGATATTAATAAATTGGATGAAACTGTAAAACTCACATTAACAGACAAACGTGGTTATCAAATAGCTACAAATTTAAATATTACTGATTATATCGAAAAAAAGATGGAACAATATGCTGATGACAAAACTAAAAAACAAATTACAAAAGAAGTCTATGATGAAATTAAATTAAAATATGATTTAACTACTGAATTCATTAAACTTGTAAAATCAAAAAGCAGTGGTGGCAAAACACAAAAACGCAATAGAATAAAAAATAGACATACTAGAAGGCGATATTAACTTTATTTACTTTTTATAAAACTTTGCCTTACCATCTTTGAATTCACCGATTTCGTCGCCAATCTCTTCATCTGCATCAATCTTGTAAATCTTACCATTCTCTTTGTTCGTAGTGTAGTATGACTTACCCGACACAGTAACTACGAATACTTCCTCAGCCTCCTCTTCCTCAGCCTCCTCTTCCTCAGCAGCTTCCTCTTCCTCTTCAGCTTCCTCTTCCTCAGCAGCCTCCTCTTCCTGAGCAGCTTCCTCTTCCTCCTCAGCAGCCTCTTCCTCCTCAGCAGCCTCTTCCTCCTCAGCAGCCTCTTCCTCCTCACCAGCTTGCGCATCAGTTTCCTCCTCTTCATCAGCCTCCTCACCAGCTTGCGCCTCAGCATCCTCCTCCTCAGCTTCCTCCTCACCAGCTTCCTCCTCCTCAGCATCCTCCTCACCAGCTTCCTCCTCCTCCTCTTCAACGAAAGCTTGCGCTTCAGAGTCAGAATCCTCATTAATCTCATAAACAATATTAATCTTTTTGGTTTCAGGTTCAGGGGCTACAAATACAACTTCATCATCCTCTTCCAATGTTTCGCACTGAACAGGAATATTATCCTCCTTTTCCTTTTTAATCTCTACCTTACTATAAGAACCATAACTTCGGCAATCACAACGAAACTCAGGAAGCGAATAAATCAAAGACTTCATAGACTTGTTCTCCTTTCTGAGCTTGGCATTTTTTCTCATAAGTTGCCGAACAATTGGCAAATTCAAAAGGGCGACGTAATTTTCCTCAATAGAACTCATGTTGTTAGATGCTATTCAACAATATAAAAAGAAACGAATCAATTTTTTATATTGTTATCAAAAACCTTTTTCAGGAGGAACCAATGGTTCCCCTACCATTTAATATGATTCCATTCACAAGGAAACATATCTTCAACACTATGTCCAGCTTTAGGTCCAAACCAAGTATGTGGGTAACAAACAAATTTACCAGGAGTATCGTTCAGGTATCCTGCCCACCAACTAAATGAGCTATTTGCAATGATATTATTATCGCAGCAACTCATCAATAACAACTGTTTCCAATCTTCAATACTGTCGTCTACTTTAACAAATTCAACTGCCTCATATTTGTTACGTAAACGTTGTATGTGCGAATTCACAATATCATTATCCTCTTTCTCACAGAAATATAGAATACGATAGGGTTTGGTAAATGGTCTATACAACAAAATATTAAACATAGCATTCTCATAATAATCATATGGCATAATTGGGTGATAATCCTGCTTCTCTTTATAATCTCCCAAACGGAAATGCATAGAAATTGTAATATAGTTTGGGTCAAAATATTCGGAATATTGACTTTTAATATCTTGTTGTTGCTGTTGTATATTTAAAATGGCAACAATATAATCCTTTTTATCCTCAAAATATCTATAACTTTGGTAATAACCAAACAATAACATGTCCTGATTAAACAATGGTATTTCTTTGTAATGATGATGCGGTTCTCTATATTGTGGAAGTCGCATCAAGTCTTCATTTTTATAATCTACAATATCACTGGAAGTAGTGTTTTTTTTAATTCGTGAAAAAAGAGTATCCCAATAAGTTGGTCTCGTAATTCCAGTTTCTAAAGTCTCAGAATAAGGCAGAACCATCTTTCTGCGATAACGTATACAATAGGCCATTGTTGAAAATATTTGGAAGAGCTGGTTTCCTAGACCACCCATTAAAAAACATGTCACGATATTTATACTTTCCATCTAACTGTATTGTTTTAAATAAACAATATAGTTTTATATTCTTTGTGAAAACATTATCAGGCTTATTGAGCAAGACCAAAATTCTCTTTCATAATACTAGTCTTACTAGGACCCTTTTGTTTCTCACTTTGTTTCTTCACTTTATAAACACCTGATTGCACATTGCTTTTCCCTCCATAAATATTCATAATAAAATCTTCACTATCTTCGTGTAGCTCTGGCAAGATTCGTGTCATAGGTTTATCTATTACAAGCAACATATGCTCTGTCTTCAATAATTTCCTGTATTCTTGTATTGTTAAATTACCATAAAATTTATCTAATAAAAAGTATGGGTTAGGAGCGGGCTTAATGTTCTTCTTAAAATCGTAGATTTTACTGTATATTTGATTCAACAAATGATAACGTTCAAATTTGGTAGAATCATCAATATTCTCCTTCATTAAAAATGCAACTGCGCATTCTGGTCTACAAAAAGAGCCATATCCAAACAATTGACCGTCAATATCATGTTTTGGTATATAACATGATGGATTATCATAGTCATATGTGCACCAAAAACATGCGGATTTCTTATCTGGATTAGAATTTTTATACAATTGTAATTTAAGTTTCTTTAATTTCATATTCACATCTTTGATATTAATATCATCGTCTTCTTCTTTTTCATTAATTTCCATTTTTAAACTGCATGATGGACAAACGTTTTTATTAATAAGTTGTTCTCCATCATTCTCACTATAAGCAAACTCTTTTTGTTCACCTACTACATTCGCAGTTACTTCGTTAGATTTATATTCTGCAAACATATTGGCGTTATTAGAGTTGTATGTCATGATTGTTGGTGGTATAACAGGGTTATACGACAACGGGTCTGTTACTATTTGATTTATTTTATTGTTATGTTCATTTAAATCTAACATAGAGCACTTTAAATGCAAAATAACGTTTGTGACAGGCTTTACGAATTCCTTCTTCTCTTGTGGTTTCTCAATAAGTTTACCACCCTTTGGCTTCCTTCCACGCTTCTTCGTGGTTGGTTCGGTACTTTGTAGATGTTGTTGTGATTGTGTTATGGCTTCTTCTGGCTCCTCAATAATAATTGTAATGTTGTTAGATAATACAGAAGTTTCCTTCTTCTTCCTTCCACGCTTCTTTTTAATAACCTCACTATCAGTACTCATTGGTTACCAATTATTGTAAACAATGACCCATATTTTTTATATTGTTTAAAAAAACAAAAAATGGATAATATTAACATATTGTACGACATATTAATATTTTACATAGTTTCCAAAGCTATTTCAAAGTCAACTTGAGGAGTCTTCTTGAAATTTTCGGTTACGTAACAACTTCGGCAAAGGGGGACATAATTATTAACGCCAATAACTACTTGTGTCTTTTCACTCGTAATTCTATGTGAGAATAGTGCAGGATTTTCACATTGTTCACACTTAGACCTGAGTTTTGTTATCTTATCACTTAGTGGCACCAAATCTAATATAGTACCGAACTTTTGACGCTTGAAATCCCCATCAAGTCCACAGATATAAACTGTCTTATTCAACTTCTCAACAAGATAAATAACAGATTCATAGAGGTCTTCAAAGAACTGACCTTCATTTATCAAAACAACATCATATGAATTTATGTCATTAGAATTTATCGCGGCAAACAGTGTTTTACTAAACACACATGGTATCATAACTTGGTCATGTGAAGATAGCATTTTATCTCCATAACGGGTGTCTTCAGAATAATTAATTACGAATACATTATTTCCCTTTCTGGTGCATTGATTGTAAGTATTTATTAAATACGTAGTTTTTCCAGAGAACATTGGACCAAAGATAAGCTCTAAATAGCCGCTCATTTTGATTGTAATAGTAAGATATATTTTATCCTCTAAAATTTCATAATTTAAGTAATCAATTTTTTGAGATAAAAAATTGAACCACAATATAAGAAAAAAGAACAATAATAAAACACAGAGACAATGGGGTTCTTCAGCTGGATAGCGCAAGACACTAATAAACCAATTTACATAACTGGTTATCAAAAACCAGGATACGAACAACGCACATACTATATGTGGGACAATAAAGGAAACTCGTGGAAGGAACCTGAATACGAAGGCTATGGAATGTTTGGATCGAAAGACTATTACGTTCTTCTAGCCGAAATGAATCGTGTTTATGGCGAGGATGTTACTGAGGACCAAAAAAGAAATGAAGGAATTGCAATTGAATTTGGTTCAAATCATCATGGAATAGTATTTCCAAATCTTACTGAGAGTTCAATTTGGAAATGGAAGAACAAACAGCCAGTTTATCATAGTAACCAAGGATGTTATGAAGGTTATGAAGATGATGAATGATTTATATATAAATATAATCAAAATACATAAACACAAATCAAGAAACTAATTAAAAATGAGTGTTTCAAAACAAAGTATACCCTGGGTAGAAAAATATCGTCCCGCACAATTTGACGATATTGTTCTTGACCCTATTAACCGCAAGATATTCAAAAATATATTAGATAAGAACTATTTCCCGAACCTTCTTTTTTATGGTCCACCAGGAACTGGAAAGACAACAACCATTATTAATATGATTAATGAATATCAAAACAAATACAATCAGAAAAACAAGGGCACAGTAATTCATTTAAATGCCTCTGATGAACGAGGAATAGATATTATCCGAAACCAAATATATCAATTCGTAAAATCAAAGAACTTTTTTGATGTAGGCTTGAAATTTGTTATCTTAGATGAGGTAGATTATATGACTAAAAATGCACAACAAGCACTAAAATATCTTTTGCAATCCTCTAATTATAATGTCCGTTTTTGTTTGATATGCAATTATATTAGTAAAATAGATGAATCACTAAAAAATGAATTTATTTGCATACGGTTTAATCAATTACCAAAACCCGATATCTATAAATTCGTTCACAATATTGCAGTCAATGAAAATCTAGACCTATCAGATACAATTATTGAAAAAATACAGCAGATTTATAATTCGGATATTCGTAGTATGATAAATTTTATTCAATTGCATCAAAACATTAAACTATGGGATACAAATATAATAACAGATACTGTTCTAGAAAAATTATACAATCAAATATTGAATAAGTTATCACGAGAAACAATAATAAATGGTATTAATGAAATCAGTATTCAATACAATATGGATAAGAAAAACATTATTAAAA